>JAEEGK010001519.1_pt1 | contig 58316 bp, 28 predicted proteins | sample 8958771 | NCBI WGS metagenome assembly JAEEGK01 (sample SAMN16246547, study PRJNA631951) | gut metagenome | biome: gut microbiome; feature: rumen; material: SC-attached | host: Bos | place: Iran: Karaj | collected 2018-10 | reverse complement strand
ATTACTTCTCCTACAGCGACGGTCCCTTTCACGGACACCAACCTCGTATCTCCTATTGCACAGCCGACAATCCCTTGGGTCCATTCACCTATCGAGGTGTTATCCTCGACCCCGTCAACAGCGGCACCAACCATCACAGCATCGTGCAATACAGAGGACAATGGTGGCTCTTCTACCATACCTCCGACCTCAGTCTGTACAATGCGCCGTTCGACCATACAGGAGTGCGCCGTAGCCTTGCCGCCGACCCTCTCTATTACAAGAAGGACGGGGCGATACAGAAGGTGACACCATCGCATGACAAGAGGAAGATTCAAGCCAACCAAGCAGCCCCCCAATCGGGCAACGTGCACCTCGTCAGCGGACGCATTCCCGTGAGCGGAGGAGGGTATCTCTATTACGACGAGACAGTTTCGGCCAATCCAGGTCCGAAAGAGACCATTGTCCTGTTGCATGGACATTCTCTGGACAGGCGCATGTGGGACGAACAGTTACCCGCCTTGGCCGACCGCTATCATGTGGTGCGCATCGATCTCCGCGGCTACGGACTCAGTTCCGACCAAGAGGAGGGACAACCCTTCCTGCATGCCGAGGACGTCATTACCGTGCTCGATTCACTCCGGCTCGACCAAGTGCATGTGGTGGGATTATCGATGGGAGCCTTCATCGCGGGCGACCTTTTGGCCATCCATCCCGACCGACTTCTCTCCTGCACCTTGGCATCGGGCGGCATCCGTGAGACACCAGGTCCAGACGAACCGATGGGACCAGAGGAATCGGCCAAGCGCGACCAAGAGATCCAGCAACTCCGCCAGGAAGGTATCGACAACTACAAGAAAAAGTGGATTGAGACCTTGATGCACTCCGGTGGCACACAACGGGAACGCATACGCAAACCGTTGACCCGCATGGTGGAAGAATGGACCGCTTGGCAACCCCTCCACAAAGAGGCACGTTGCTACTATGCCCGACAGGCCTGGAAAGCCTTGAAAGAGAAGCGACCCAACGTACCGACGCTCCTCCTCCACGGAGCCAACGAACATCGGAGCCGTTCCAAGATGCTCGACTACCTGCCACAAGGGCAACAGACCGAGATACCCGATTGTGGACACTTGTTGAACATGGAGCAACCTGAGGCGTTCAATCGCGTTCTCCTCGACTTCCTGCAACATAAATCTCTCCCAGACAACAAATAAACCATTTACTTATATATTATGTTATCTGTTCTATCCTTATTATTAGCCATCAATTTGCAAGGCAACTGGCAGTTCTCTGTTGACCGTTCGACAGAGGGTGTCAAACCGCAGCATTATGACCAGACTATCCAACTCCCTGGTTCTATGTTGACCAACGGATTGGGTGATGAGGTCACCGTGAACACACGTTGGATTGGCAGTCTTTACGACTCGTCGTTCTTCTACAACCCCAAGATGGAGCGTTACCGCGAGGCAGGCAAGATGAAGTTCCCCTTCTTCCTGACCCCCGACAAGCAATATGTGGGACACGCTTGGTACAAACGTACCGTCAAGGTACCGAAAGACTGGAAGGGCGGACCGGTCACACTCTTCTTGGAACGTCCGCACATCGAGACGACGGTCTATGTCAACGGACAAGAGGTCGGACACCAGATGTCCCTCAGCGTGCCTCATCAGTTTGACATTGCCAAGTATGTCAAGTTCGGCAAAGAGAACACCATCGAGATACATATATATAATGGCATCGAGAATGTCTGCGTAGGACAAGACTCCCATAGTGTAACCGACCAGACACAAGGCGACTGGAACGGTATTGCCGGTGCCATCGAACTTCGCAACGAACCCGTTATTTGGCGCAAGCGTGTCGAACCCGATGTAGCCACTCATAGCGCCAAGATCTATCTCAACGACAGCATCTACCACATCACGTTGCAGGAACCACTCCGCCTGTGGAGCGAGTTCGACCCTTACCTCTATACCGTCAAGGTCAACTATCAGGGTCGCGAGGTGCCCGTCACCTTCGGTATGCGCAACGTGAGTGTCAGCGGTCCGAACATCATCCTCAATGGCGAGGTGATGAAGGCACGCGGCACCGTGGGCAACTGCTGTTTTCCCGAGACCGGTTATCCCCCCACCGACGTTGAGTCTTGGCTCACCGTCTTCCGCAAGTGCCAGGAGTACGGTCTCAACTTCATGCGTTTCCACTCCTATTGTCCACCCGAGGCAGCTTTCATTGCCGCCGACCAGTTAGGTTTCTACTTGCAACCCGAAGGACCCTCTTGGCCCAACCATGGTGTCAAGTTAGGTCAGGGCATGGCCATCGACAAGTACCTCCTGGAGGAGTGCAAGGCCATCATCGACCAATATGGCAGTCACCCATCGCTCCTGATGATGGCAGCAGGTAACGAACCTGCCGGTCGTTGGACAGGCTGGTGTGCCAAGTATATCAAGGAGATGCACGAGTACGACCCCACCCGCATCTATTGCGATGCCTCGGTAGGTGGCGGCTGGGCTTGGGTCGATAATGCCGAGTACCACGTCAAGGGTGGTGCCCGAGGTCTTGACCCTTGGAACGATGCTATGCCTCAGTCGATGGACGACTTCACCGCTGGACTCCAGAAGCCGCGTAACTTCAAGCCGACCGACCAGAAGCCTATCAACACAGCTCCTATCATCAGTCACGAGACCGGTCAGTGGTGCGTCTTCCCCGACCTCACCGAAATGGACCAATATACCGGAGCCTACAAAGCCAAGAACTTCGAAATCTTCCAAGATCTGCTCAACGAGAATGGCATGGGCAGCATGAGTCGTAAGTTCCTCATGGCCAGCGGCAAACTCCAGACGTTGATGTACAAGTACGACATTGAGCGCAACCTCCGCACCCCCGACTATGCCGGCTTCCAGCTGTTAGGCCTCAACGACTATAGCGGTCAGGGCACCGCCCTGGTGGGTGTACTCAATGTCCATTGGCGCGAAAAAGGTTATTGCACCGCCTCCGACTGGACCGAGTTCTGCTCCGACATCGTCCCCTTAGCCCGATTCCCCAAGTTCGTCTTTGCTCCACAGGACACCATCCGCATCGGCACCATGCTCTACAACGCTTCGGCCGACCGCAAGTCCACCATCGAACTCAACTATGCCATCACCACAGCCAACGGCACTGCTTTGCAACGGGGACAAATTGCTCCCGGACAGGACATTGAATATCGTCCGACCAGCATCACCCGTCCCGAGAAACTCACCTTGACACTCAGCGCCAAGGGTCACAAGAACCATTGGGAATTCTGGGTTTATCCTACCCTCGACGAGAACGTCGAACAGGCCGATGCCCAGGGCATCCTGATCTGCGACACGTTGGATGACAAGGCATTAGCTACCTTGCGTGCTGGTGGTAAGGTCCTGCTCTGTGCCGGTGGCAAAGTCAAGTTCGGCAACGACGTGAAGCACCGTTACCTGCCCGTCTTCTGGAACACCAGCTGGTTCAAGATGCGCCCACCTCACACCACCGGTTCCTACATCCAGAACGAGCACCCCATCTTCCGCGACTTCCCTACCGAAGATTGGCAGAACCTCAACTGGTGGGAGTTGGTCAACAAGACGCAGGTCATCAATATGAGCCACTTCCCGATGGATTTCCAACCTATCGTTCAACCTATCGACACTTGGCACATCTCCCGCAAGTTAGGTATGCTCTTCGAGGCACAGGTGGCAGGCGGCAAGTTGGTCATGACCACCATGGACCTCTCCAGCGACCTCGACAATCGACTGGTAGCAAGACAGTTGCGTCACTCCATCCTCCGCTACATGCAGAGCAACGACTTCGCACCTAAACAGGACATTGCGCCAAGCGTACTCCAGGAATTGTTCACCACCGAGGCTCCTGCCGTCAACATGTTCACCAAGGACACCCCCGACGAGTTGAAGCCCAAGTTGGGGGCCGTCACCTCCTATCAACTCGACCTGCCAGCCTCCAAAAGTGAGGCGCAGGGTTGCTTCACCTTTGGCACCTTCACCTCGCCTACAGGTTCGACGGTACAGGTCGATAACAAAGGCTTACTCATTGAGGGCAAACCCGTTATCCCCGTCATGGGCGAGATTCACTATAGCCGCGTGCCCCAGAACGAGTGGCGCAAGGAACTTCACAAGATGAAGGAGGGCGGCATCACCGTTGTCTCGACCTATGTCTTCTGGTCGCACCACGAAGAGACCGAGGGGCAGTTCAATTGGACCGGCAATCGTGACCTCCGCAAGTTTGTCCAAACCTGTCAGGAAGAGGGACTTCCTGTCGTACTCCGCATTGGCCCTTTCTGCCACGGCGAAGTATTGCAAGGCGGCATTCCCACCTGGATGGTCCTGAAGGCTCAACAGGATGCCAAGCAATTCAAACTCCGTAGTTTGGCTCCTGGATTCATCGAGGCAACAGACCGTCTCTACAAAGCTATTTTTGCACAAGTTAATGGACTGCTCTTCAAGGAGGGCGGTCCTATCATTGCTATACAGATAGAGAACGAGTGCCGTGGTCCTTGGGCCTACTACAAGCGCCTCAAGGAGATGGCCGTGGCCGACGGGTTCGACGTGCCCTTCTACACCCGCACGGGTTGGCCCAAACTCAATGGGAAAGAGGAGTTTGGCCAATTGTTGCCCCTCTACGGCGACTATGCCGACGGCTTCTGGGACCGCTCACTCAAAGATATGCCCGGTGCCTATCCCGATGCCTTTGTATTCAAGGCAGGTCGCGTGTCGGAGAACATTGCCACCGAGACCTTCTCCAAGGCCGAGTTGCAAGAGGGCAAGCAAGTGGCAACTTCCTATCCCTATTTGACTTGCGAACTGGGGGGCGGCATGATGACCGCCTACCACCGCCGCATCAACATCTATCCAAAGGATGCCTTGGCCCTGGCTATCTGCAAAGTGGGTTCCGGCTCCAACCTGCCAGGTTATTACATGTACCACGGCGGCACCAACCCTGCCCCAGGCATGGCCGAATGTCAGGCCAGCCCTGTCACCAACTACAATGACCTTCCTCAGATGTCCTACGACTTCCAGTCGCCCATCGGTGAAGTGGGACAAATCCATGATTCCTACCATTGGACACGTCGTTTCCACCTCTTCTTGCACGACTTCGGACCCATCCTCCGCGACATGGATCCAGTCTTTCCTGCCACCAATTGCGAGGATGGGCGTGCCGACAGCACCCTCCGATATGCCGTCCGTACCGATGGCAAGAGCGGCTTCCTCTTCGTCAACAACTACCTGCGCATGACACGCCTCTCGGCCAAGGACAACGTGCAGTTCAAGTTCAAGACCGCCGAGGGCAAAGAGATCATCTTCCCCGCCATGGACATTGCCTCCGACGCCTGCTTCGTCCTGCCTTTCGGACTGCAACTTGGCAAGAACACACTCGATTGGGCCACGGCGCAACCCATGCTCTGGCAGGAGGACAAGAAGACCCTCGTCCTAGCCGAACTCCCTGGCATTGAACCTGTTGTGAGCCTCAATGGCAAGACCTACATCTTGAAACGTTCCCAGACGCGTGACGTGGCCGGCATCAAGATACGCCTGCTCTCCGAGGCGGAGTCTCTCCAAGCCTACTCCGACAATGGTCAGTTGGTCATCGACAATCGCTACGCCCTCACCCCTTCTGCCAAGTCTCTCTCCGTCAAGGCCATCCGCCCTGCACAAGGACTTCGCACCGTAAAGAACGGCAGTCAGAAGGTGGCCGAGCAGCCTGCCGATGCCGACTTCGAGAAAGCAGCCGTCTGGCGTTTGAGCAACACCAAGAAACTCGGTGCCGACAACATTGTCCGCATTGACTACAAGGGAGATGTCGCACGTCTCTACGTCGATGGCCGATTAGTGGCTGACAATCAGTGGAATGGCAAACCCATGTGGGTACGTGCCTCCGCCCTGCAAGGCAAGAAAGTCGAACTTTACATCCTTCCTCTCGGCAAGGACTATCCCATCTACCTGCAACCTGCACAACGCGCCCTTTTGCAGGAGGCTCCCGACTCAGGGCTCTGCTCGTTGGACGAAGTTACGGTATTCTAAAATAAATTCTCTAATTCTGGAGTAAACCGCTCTGGAATTAGAGAATTCTTTTATGACATTTTTTACGTTTTAGCTGAGATTACTGTACAGGAGGCAATTATTACCGAAAGAGCTGGAGAGCGCAATGCTCTCCAGCTCTTTCGGTATATAGTTAATTGAGACAATCATTTGAAGTATTCGTCCCAATCGCTGCCGCGCATACGATAGTCAGCAGCGCGACCATCTCCATGTCCAGGACCACCATTGTCAAGGCCGGCATTATCACTGAAGCAGATAATCTGCGAAGATTCTAAATTGACCACCAGTATCTCTGGTTTATTATAAGACTTTTTCATCGTTTATTGGTTGTACAAGACTCCCGTCATTGCCCCGAATCCATTTTCCTTACCTACGGAGGCGGAAGACCTCCGCGCGGTTTCTTGGCAGGAAGAGCATTCCGGAGAGCCAACATTCCGGAGACCACCCCTCCCGCCGGAACGGGAGGGCTTATTGGTCACCGATTTATTTGGTTAATACTTTCTTGTTATTGTTAATAAAGAGGCCCTTCTGAGTAGGCTTGCTGGACAACTTCTGGCCATCCAGCGAGAACCACAGATTGCCGTCCTCGTCCTCCTGGACCTTCGCATTTTCGATGGTCACTGTCTCATCGTCACCGAAGTCAAGAATGATGTTTCGAACCTGTGCGGCCGTCATCTCAGCACCCAGTTTGAAGTAAGCCCGGCAAGCACCGATCTTCGTTGGCGCGGTTCCGTCTGGATAATACAACGTATTATTACTGCCCAGGAAGAGGACATCCTGACGCTCATCCTCGAAAGTCAGCTTGTTGTAGGTGCCACGGAATTCGATATGTCTATCTTCACTTTCGAATGGATTATAATCGTCATTAATCAATACATCACGGAAGATAGGATTGTAAATCTTCTCGACCGACGCATCCGTCCACTTGATGAGGTAAGGGACACCAGGCCTCAGGACTAGAACTGGGTCGCCAAAGTGAAGACGAAGGTTATCGTCCTCCAGGCTGGCCGACTCCAACGTACGGGCGGTTGCGCCGAACAATGGGCTCTCCTTGTCTTGCAAGTCAACGGTGAATGGCAGACACAGCGTGTTCCAGTCATCATCGCACCACAAGGTTCTATCCTTCAACACAACGGACTGTAAATCTACGGGGTGAGCTTCTTCGAGGCCATCAGCTGAGCTAACCGTTAAATTAAGAATAGTCTCGTTGTAGTGCGAATCATTGATCAATGGAAGGAGCTTCTCCAAATCCTGCGTCTCAAAGTCGTAGCCGAACTTAAACACCACGCCATTGTATGGATTGAAGAGCTTGGTATTACGGAATGATTGACTATAGTTCGATGTCAACTTAGTAGCGCCAGCCTTACGTACCATAGAGAAAGTTGGTGCTGCAACACTCACTTCGGCATCCGTCGTACCATCTAAGTCGATATCAAAGACAACCGTGAAGCCATTCTTCATATTCTTGTCGAACAGACCTTCATAACTTGGCAAAGTCTCACCCGTCTTATCTATACGGAAGGAGTAATAAGCCGCCAAACCTACAAGAGCCTCCGCTTGTAGGATATCGGCATCCATATTCTTGGTCGTATTGTCGGTCAAATCAAAGACATAAGGATAGCAATCACTCCAACCCACAGATACGGTGACATCATGGGATGGCACGACAAATTTGCCTCGATGGTTGGAACCCAACTCGATGGTCAAACCCTCCACATCCGAAACGAGGCTCGATGCATATTTGCCTTCGGGAACAGCAATTTTAGTACTCAATACAACCTCCACCGTCTCACCTACAAAGGCCTTAGTGACAATTGAAGAACCTTTGTAGAATCTCAAACCTTCCGTTCCGGCAATCAGCTTATACACAGGAATATAGTACTCGCCGTTAAAGCCGATACCATTCTCGTATGCTGTGACGATAGGTTTTTCTGCCGTAACGCCATACGTTCTCAACACGTTTCCGATGACACTCTGCTTGATGCTTGTAACCTCGGAGTAACGTGCGCCGTCATGTTCTGTTATATTTCCCACACCCGACATATCGACTGTATAGTAGCAGTTCTCAATGGTTGAATTATTATATGTTTCACCAACAAGAGCTCCCACAAGACTTATACCATTAGACCGAATGTAACCACTGACCGATTCACCATAATAGAGGCAGTCCTTCATAGTTGCTCCATTTAGGAATCCTGCGATACCACCGGCTTCATCTTTTTCCGCCGAAACAGTTGCTGCACATGTACAACCCTGAATAATACTTCCTGTATAGCCAACTATGCCACCCACGGTTTGTTCGCCATTCAAGGTTACGTCGGCTGTCACGTGACAGTTAATAATATCTCCACTTGTATAGCCAACGATGCCTCCCACATAGTAAGATGTAGAACTTATGATACTGTTGGCCAATGTCACGTTCTGAATAGTTTTGCCTGAACTACCAAAGAGAGCTTGATAGCCGCTTTCACGCTGGATATTGATGCCACTGATGGTGTAGCCCTTACCGTCAAAGCGACCACAGAAGATATTATCGGAATCGCCTATCGGAGTGTAGTTGTTCGTAATCGACTTATTATAGGCGATATTGGCACCCAGCTCGAAATAGGTGCCGTAGAATGTTTTTCCAGCATTCACCTTCTTGGCCAATAGGTCGAGACCGAGGGTTGAAGTGATGATGTAAGGATGATCCTTGCTACCATCGGCAGTTTCGCCCCAAGGCAATCCGATGGTCACCGAAACCGATCTTTCGGCAATAGCCTTATAGTTCGGTGTTTCGTCCACCTTATAATAAACGGTATAAACTCCATCCTCCGTGGCCGTAGGCACGTTGGACGAATAGGTACCATCGGAGCCTAACTTGTAAAGCACTGTGCCTCCCTTTGCACGACCTGTGTTGACGAGGGGTTGAGCCTTGCCCGTATATACCAATCCTGTCTTGGCCGCAGGTAAACTCGTGTAACTGTTGTTGGCCTTTTGGATGGTGACGGCAATCGTCTTTTCAGCAATGCCGGAATAGTTGTCGGTAGCTTCCACTTTACAATATACCACGTAGTTGCCAGCGGCGGTTCCCGTTGGAACACTGCTCGAGTAAGTTCCATCGGAGCCCAACTTGTACTTCACGTCTCCAAACTTGGCAGTGCCCGCATTAACGAGAGCCTGTGCCTCACCCGTGTAGGTCAATGTCTTGGCCGATGGTTCGGTCTTGTAGCTGTTGCTGCCCTGTGCAATGGAGACGGAGAATGAGCTCTCTGCAATGTCAGCATAATTATTGTCGCCTACCACCTTATAATAGACGGTGTAGGTACCTCGATTGGTTGCCGTTGGAACACTGGTCGAGTAAGCACCATTGCCCACCTTATAATATACTGTACCGGCCTTGGCCTGACCTGCGTTGATGAGGGTCTGCGCTTGGCCCGTATATACCAATCCTGTCTTGGCCGACGGGAGGGTCGTGTAGCTGTTGCTGGCCCGATTGATTGTGGTTGTGACCGTACCAGAAATACTGGTATAATTACTGTTACCTACCACTCTATAATAGATTGTATAGGTACCTGCATCCGTTCCGTAGGGAAGGGAGGTCGAATACGAACCATTGTTCACTTTATACTCTACGGTTCCGAACTTGGCATATACTTTATCCATGAGTTTTTGTGAATTGCCCGTATAGGTCAACGTCTTGCCCAATGGCTTGGTAGTAAAGCTGTTGCTGGCCTGACCGATGGTGGTTGTGACCGTACCATAAATACTGGTATAATCACTGTTACCTACCACTCTATAAGAGACCGTATAGGTACCTGCAGCCGTTGCGTAGGGAAGGGAGGTCGAATACGAACCATTGTTCACTTTATACTCTACGGTTCCGAACTTGGCATATACTTTAGCTATGAGTTGTTGTGAATTGCCCGTATAGGTCAACGTCTTGCCCAATGGCTTGTTCGTAAAGCTGTTGCTGGCCTGACCGATAGTGACGGTGATTGACTTTTCGTCAAGACCGAGATAGTTATTATTACCGGTAACCTTATAGTAAACCGTATAAGTGCCTTTGGCTGTTGCCTTTGGAATACTGCTTGAGTAAGTGCCTTGGGAACCCAGTTTGTACTCAATGGTTCCGAACTTGGCCTTTCCTGCATTAACAAGTTCCTGTGCGGAACCTGTATAGGTCAATGACTTGGCCTTTGGGGTAGTCGAATAGCTGTTGCTGGCTGTACCGACAACAACTTTTCTGTAGAAATTGCCTGACTGATTGCCATACGAGTTTGCATTTGCATGGTAATAGACATAATACGTACCAGCATTGGTTGCTGTTGGATTGTTGACATATGTACCCGATGAAGAATTCAGGCAATAAGACATCGTGCAGCTATTACTGGTTGGATTATACGACACAAGCGACTGCGCAGAGCCCGTATAGATAAGATTGGAATAAAACTCAGGGTCGTATGCTGGACGGTTGACCTTGTAGTCTCTCTTGTAGTGCAAATAGATGTATTTACCACCAGCATTATCATTTAGGTCGTAAGCTTTGCTTGTGCCGCCATTCTTTCCCATTGTCCAATAGACAGAACTTGTCTCACTTTCATCGATGACAATCTCCGAAATAACGCGTTTGTCTTTAAAATTCTCACGCGTATAATACAACCAAATATAAGGACCACCAGCACCTCTGTTCAAATCTCCGTGTTGTTTTTCAAAATCGGAACCGTTTCCACCACCATAATAGGGGACATAGTAATAAGTATGGGTTTCACCATCCGGGGTATGGGTGAGGGAAGATGTCCAGTTATCATTACTAGAAGTAGAACGGATATAGAGACCTGTAATGTAGCCGCCATTCGTTGATGCACGGTTAGATTTCTTATAGCCCAAATAAATCCAGTCACCACCGGCATCTTCATTCAGATCCTTGTTAATGAAAGTGTAGCCCTGATCCTCATATTTCTTCTTATATTTCTTTACGTTATCTTCGGAACCACCCACGACAATAAGGTCGGTGATGTAACTGGGATAATCATCCGCCCACGCCGTAGTGAACGTGAGCACTGCAAGGGCCAGTAGCATGACCGTCCTTGCAAATAAACGTTTCATTTTCATTGCTTTTTTCAATCTAACTATATAGTATTTTAATTAAATGCCCTAATTCAATTAGTGTATAGCATACAACAATTTGCTAAAACACAAAATCGATAGCCAATCAGACAATGCCCCGTCCGATTGTGCTTAGAAAGAATGTCATAATACGCAGAAAAGTATGATTTACAGTCTTCTCTCCTAACAAAAGGCTGTGGGTGTTTTTCTCCTCCCCTACTTTTGTGCCTATTTAACAACAAAGTCCTTTTCCGAGATGCAAATTTACTACTTTTATTATAATAATGCTCCATTTTTACTAAAAATTTTATTCTCTATGGCATATTTTTCTTCTAAACAGTCTATTTTACGCAATACACTTTACAAAAATGGGCATTTTTACCGCCATCTGCACCAAAAACACACAAACAAGACAATCACTTTCCAATATTAAGTACAAGGATGCACGCGCGCAAGTTTAGAACGCGGATGCCGCGGATTCAACGGATAGGAACGGATACTTTGTACTTAGCAATTATTTTATTTGTGAAATTCAGGTTTTTTAGTGTCTTTAGTGCATTCCGTGGTTATTTTTATATCTCACCGAGTGTAAAAGAATGACCCTCGCGCGCAAGTTTAGAACGCGGATGCCGCGGATTCAACGGATAGGAACGGATTCTTTGTACTTAGCAATTATTTTATTTGTGAAATTCAGGTTTTTTAGTGTCTTTAGTGCATTCCGTGGTTGTTTTTATATCTCACCGAGTGTAAAAGAATGACCCTCGCGCGCAAGTTTAGAACGCGGATGCCACGGATTCAACGGATTCTTTGTACTTAAAAATTTTAATTCGCATCGCTTAATTCGGTGTTCAACCCCTCGTGTGAGTGCAAGACAGTCTTTTTCGTGTGCTTTCGTGTGTTTCGTGGTTGGTTTTATCTCTCACCGAGTTTAAGTGAGCGTAAAAGAGTTTTCTTTGTTTAATTCGGTGATCGGTGATTCTTCTATCTGTAACAAGTGTTTTGCAATATTGTAACATCCAATTCAAAGAAAAATGTAACAAACCTTATGCACTTTTTTCAGATTTGGAACATAATTTTGCAGCAGTGGTACATGTGTCTCACTGAAAGGCCGTAACTTTGCACCCGTGAAAAGACGAAAGTGGGCATTCTTTCGTCGTCATGTGATGCGCGATGTTGCCATTCCGAGGCCATGCTGTCATTCGGAGGCAACGAAGAATCTCTTGAACTCCGCTTGAGAATCCAATGGCAGTCCCATAAATCCTAAAAGTCCGTAGACTTGAAAATCGCTTTGGACGTCACGCGGCTTGAAGTTTATTGTAGTCTACGGACTCAATGGACTTTAAGGACAACATGAACATAAGAGGGCATCTAAAATTGTCATTGGGTGCACTGAAATGTCATTCTGAGACAACGAAGAATCTCAGGGTTCGCAGCGGTGTCATTCTGAGTGGCAACGAAGAATCTCTTAAGCTCCGCTTGGGAATCCAATGGCAGTCCCATAAGTCCTAAAAGTCCGTAGACTTGAATATTCAGTTGGAAGTCACGCGGCTTGAAGTTTATTGTAGTCTACGGACTCAAAGGACTTTATGAACATAAGAGGGCATCTATAAATTGTCTTTGAGTGCGCGGTGTTGTCATTTAGAAGGCAAATGACGTATAGCGAAATCTTATTCACGAAATCATATATTATCATTTATATCAAAATCAATTAAAATCAAACATTTATGTTAAACATTCAACTTCTGGTTACGAAGACGAGGGAGGCTTCCAGAACCTCTGTTCGTACTGAATTGTCTCGGTTATTACGGCGGGTTACATGGGCATTGCTGCTGACATTGGCCTCGCTCACAACGGCTGGAGCGCAGGAGACCTATCTGGTCTATAACACCGAAACACAATTGCATGAACCACATCCCGTTCCCGAAGGATGTATCGAACTGACGGAATGTCCTGCCTCTTTGGGCATTGATGGGCAGGAGACTTGGTATGTGGTTCGCCAAATTTTGGAGAATACAACCGACCGCGTGGTGATTCATGGAACAGTCAACCTGATCTTCATTGCAAATGGTGATCATGATAGTCGTTTAATCATTAATCAAGGCATTCGATTGACAGAAGGAAACACGCTGGTCGTGTATTCTAAATCTCAACGATGGTCTGGTCTTTATGTCGGTGTGAAAGAAGTAGGAACTTCATATTATCCAAGGCCTTATGAAAGAACTATAACAGATAGAAATGCTGGCATAGGATGCGATGATGGGCATCAAAAATTCGGAACTCTCATCGTCCATAGCGGTGAGATTAACGCTTGTGGTGGACCTTATGCCTGTGGTATCGGCAGCAGTGGTAAACTCTACGGAAATGAAGGAGGAAAGATAGTTGTTTATGGCGGTTATGTACTTGCTGCGGCTGGAGATGGTGGATTTGCCATCGGAAGTACCGAAGCTGGACATCCGAACGCTCAACCCTGTGTAAAGACCATTGCAGATCATGAAACCGTTTTTGTTGATAATTCTTGGAATAGGTACTTAGATCATTATTCTTTTACAAGAGTTCCTTGCTCGGAGCGTATAAAGTGCATGCAAGAATATCGAATATGTGTCATTAGCACTTGTGGTTATATTCCTGATCAACATAAATACGAGAACAATTGTTGCAAGTGGTGCGGAATACATGAATACTATTATGTGACCTATCATGAGAAGTTCGCGGATGGCGGTACGTTGCCCGAAGTGGGGCAATATCACAATGCCGACTGGGCCGACCCGGTAACTTCGGCCAATCCAGGCAACCTGTCGCGAAAGGGGTTCCTCCTGACGGGTTGGACCACCGAACCCGATGGCGGAGGCCGATATTATGCCTTGGGCAGCAGGTTTGCCCTCGGCACCGACCTGTCGCTCTATGCCTATTGGCAACGGCGCATCAACGTGACGGGCGACGCGGAGAAGGGCAACATTGTCTGCCCAGCATCGGCCGACCCAGGCACCGACGTCACCGTGCAAGTGACCCCCCGACAGGGTTACACCATTGAGCACGTCACCCTCACCGATGGTGTGGGCACAAGCGAACTGGTGCCCACCAACGGACAATTCACCTTCACCATGCCCGACGAGGAGGTCACCATCCAAGTGACCTACACCGCGTTACATGTGGATACGGAGGGCAACACGCTGCTCTATACCGTAGCCGACTGGAAGTCATTTGCATTGAGCGTGGCCGATGGCGAGACCTTCGAGGGACAGACCGTCAGGTTGGCACAGGACATCATCGTCAGCACCATGGTGGGCACGAGCGACCGCAAGTTCAAGGGCACCTTCGACGGCGGCGGACATACGTTGACCTTCAACCTCACGACCGCCGAGGCGTATGCCGCGCCGTTCCGATACACCGAGGATGCCACTATCCGCAACCTCACGGTGAACGGCATGATTCAGACCAGCCAGAAGTTCGCGGCTGGCATCATCGCCCACAATGAGGGTGTGTCCACCTTGGAACATTGCACCAGCAACATCATCATCAACAGCACGGTGAATGGCGACGGCTCGCATGGCGGTATGGTGGCCTACAATGCGCCGTTCTGCACGATGGACATCACCGACTGCGCCTTCTATGGTCAATTGTTGGGCAGCTCCACCACCCACTGCGGCGGCATGGTGGGATATAACGACTATGGGCCAGTACTCATCATCCGCTCGGAGGCGGATTGGAATGCGTTTGCCGAGAAGGTACGTCAAGGCACGAATTATGCGGGTCAGACCATATTGTTGGCAGCGGACATCAAAGTGTCTAAACCTGTAGGAAATCACATCGCCGAATTCGCATTTAATGGTATTTTTGAGGGTAACGGTCACTCTGTAAGCATCAATAGTAATAATAGTGCTACTGGGTTATTCGATAATGTCAATAATGCTACCATCCGAAATCTAAAAGTCTTAGGAAGTATCAGACACTGTGCTGATAAATTGGGATCTGTCATTGGAACGGCATCAGGTGAAGTTGCTATTCAAAATTGCTGGTCCTCGGTAAATGTTACTCATGATGCTTCGGGCTCAGACAGCTATGTGGGTGCTTTGATTGGACGAGTTAGTCGTTCAGCAATTGTACATATATATGATTGTCTTTTTACAGGTTCTATCAAATACAATGATAGACAAAAATATAAATCCGATGGTATGGTTGGTGAATCGAGGGGTTCTTCGTATTTCTGGAATTGTTTTTTTAAGCCATATAATATTAGGATTAGGTTATGTGATAACAGTTCCTATAACTTCGCAAGGGGGGGCGACAATGTTACCAATTGTTTTTACAATGATGTAGCTCGAGAACCAGATTGGAGATTGCAGGGTAGATATGCTTTCAAGATGACCGAACAGGAAATCTGTGACGCCCTTGGTGAAGGTTGGGAGATGAAAGATAACATTGCTTGCCCGAAGATGAAAAAACTGCCGGAAAATGAGAAGGCCGGTCTCATCACTTTTACCAATTGTGTATTCGCTCCGCAGCAAGTGACGATGAGCACGACGGGCAGCAGCACCTTGTGCCGCAACCCCCAAAATAGTAATGGCTCTGGTCGCAGCACCTTTACGGGTTGCACCTATACCCAGGCCTTCGGCACGGCGCAGGGCACCAAAATCGGGCAAGAGACATTGACCCACAACATCAGCGTGGATAAGGCCATCGAGCATGGCAAGGTGGAGGTGTCCGCTACAACTGCCCAGACAGGCGAGACGGTCACCCTTGCCATTACTCCCGACGAGGGCTATGCCATCAGCGCCGTGACCTACAACGACGGTGTGGAGCATACTATCTCTTGTAAGGATGGGGGCTATTCCTTCGTGATGCCCAATGCCGATGTTACGGTGAGTGCCACATTCTCGACCGTCACCATTGACAAGGAGATCCAGCACGGCAAGGTGGAAATCGTCTCTATGTGTAAACGAACCAGCGAACCCGTCACTCTTCGAGTCACTCCCGAGGAGGGTTACATCGTGGGCCGAGTAACGTATAACGATGGCGCGGAGCATACTGCCGTCTGGACGGAGGGCGCCTATGTGTTCACCATGCCGAAGGAGGATGTCGTGGTGAGTGCGAAGTTCTCGACCATCACCATCGACCCCGACATCCAGCATGGTAAGGTGGAGATAGCCAACATGTGCAAACGGGCTGGCGAAGAGGTCGTCCTCACCATTACGCCCGAAAGGGGTTATGCTGGTGTGGTGACTTACAACGATGGCATCGAACACATCGTCCCCCTGAAGGATGGTGTTTATTCCTTTGCCATGCCAACGACGGATGTCGTGGTGAGTGCCAAGTTTTCGATTGACGAATACCACATCACTTACGACATCGACAGAGGTCACTTCGAGGGCGAGGCTCCGACGTGTTATACAATGGAGAGTGAGACATTTACCCTTCCCCAGCCCGTCCGTAAGTACAGTCATTTCAAGGGATGGACAGGTACGGGCCTGAAAGCACCGACCAAGGAAGTCACGATTGCGAAAGGCTCCATCGGTGACCGCACCTACACGGCTACGTGGGAGGATATCTATTCGGGTCTCACAATCAATCCAAATAAGAACGAGGATGAGGACGGTTATCTGTATGTAAATATGCCTGCGACAGGAAAGAAAGAGGTCATCCTGAAAGAACGCACCCCATTGACCTTCAAACTGTATGATGACGGCGGCGAAAATTTCGTTTATACCAACAATGCTGAAGGCTGCCTGACCCTCACGGTGCCCAAGAACTTCCAAATACAGTTGTCGGGTTACTATTCAATGCATAGATACTATGATACATTCCAGATATACGAAGGAAAGGATGTCTCCGGTAATCCTGTGGAGGATGCTAAAAACCACATTAATGACACGAATAAATATAACGAACTTTCGAACCGTACCTTTGCAACGGAGACCCTAACTTTCTATTTGTCATCCGACGGATCGGATAGAGATAAAGGCGTTGACCTGACCGTGAAGATTATTCCTCCAGTCACCTTGGCCAGCAATGCCGACAATGAAACGGTCATCCACGAGACTGCGGCCACGTCGGAAACGGCTTCTGTTATCTTGAACGGCTGGACGTTGCATCACGATGGTCGTTGGAACACGTTGTGCCTGCCTTTCGACGTAGATGATATTGCCAGCACACCCTTGGGCTGTGCCGAAATCCGAACCCTTGAATCGGTCACGGAGGAGGATGGCACATTGGCCATCACCTTCGGCAAAGCGAACCGCATCGAAGCGGGCAAGCCCTATATCGTGAAATCGGACATTGACCTCTACATCCGCACGGATGAAGATTGGAAAAAATTAGCAGATAGGGTGAACCGTGGAGAGACGTTCGAGGGTAAATATGTGCTGCTGTGTGGCGATGTCAATGTCACCACGATGGTCGGCACCCGAAGCTGTCCTTTCAAGGGCGCGTTTGATGGTGGCGGACATACCTTGAAGGTCAACATATCGGACAGTTCGAATGATGGTCAAGCCCCATTCTTTTATATCTGTGATGCCGTCATCCGCAATGTCAAGGCAACAGGTTCCGTAACGGGCACCAACCATTGCTCTGGCTTGGTAGGGCTTGCCTCTGGTAAAACCAACCTCATCACCAATTGCGAGGTGGCCGTAAAAGTCACCAATCGACACAATAATGATTGGCGCTCCAGCGGCGGCATCTTGGGACATGGTCATAGCGCAACAAACACGGTTCGCAACTGTGTCTTCTCGGGCAGTATCACGGGAACAACCCGCACAGGCATGATCTATGGTTGGGGCGACGTAGGAGGTACTCACATCGTCGAGAACTGTCTTGCCAACGGCACTTTCAACAATGGCGAGGTGCTTGACCTACTGGATGCTGCGGGCGGCAAGATTACTGTCAAGAACAGCTACAAGACAACGAAATCCGGGTCAAGAGGCACCTATACCACCACGACGGGAAGTGACTTGCAGAAACTGTTGGGCGATGGTTGGGAACTGTCGGACGGTAAGGTCGTTCCTGTGTTGGAAACTTCAAAGATATCCTTGCCAGACGTTGTTACGCCCTGTTTCACCAACGTGAAGGTGAAGGAAGGATTGACCCCCGTCTCGGTGGAAGGTGTGAACTTCGTCGGTTGTACTTCGCCCGCATCGATTGCCGATACCAAGGCCGGACAGATGGTATTGCTGTTCGACGATGCCGACGGGGAGGAGAAGCTCTCTTCGTTCCATGCTTATCTGACCTTGCCAGAAGGAGTGAAAAAAGTCACGGTGGATTATGGTGACGGAGCATCGGACGCCGTAATCACGAACCATCGTCTTGTGGAGGTCGTTACCCTGTACGACATTGTCGAGAATCACGTCGATGAGCACATCGGACAGACACGCAATGTCCTGTTGGCCAGCCGAACCATCGACAACGAATGGAACACCTTGGCTCTGCCATTCGATGTGACGGACGTGCAGTTGGACGAGACTTTCGGTGCCGGTTGGGCACTCTATGAGTTCAGCGGTTCGTCGATGGAGAATGGAGTCTTGGGATTGTCGTTCCGAAAGGCCGAAAACATCGAGGCGGGCGTGCCATACTTCTTCCGCGTGTCGGACGATGTGAAAGCTGTTCAGGAACCGGTCTTCCATGGCGTACAGATGGAGGTAGCGGACGAGAAACCATCGACCACAGCCTTCGTGGACTTCCTCCCGACGCTCAACATCACCCAAATTGAGGGCGAGAGTATCAAGGAGGTGCTCATCCTGGGAGGTGGCAACACACTCTACAACCCTGCCGTATTGCCGGCTTGGATGAGGTCCTACCGTGGTTACTTCCGCGTGCATGACGTCAATATGGATGTTGCCCAGTTCCGCATGTCGTTCGACATCGATGATGAGGTCTCCGGCATCGTCACCGTCGGTCAGGACAGCCGTCAGGATTGCATCTATACCCTTGATGGTCAGCAACTGAAGTCCCAGCCTACCCAACGTGGCTTCTACATCACCGGAAACAAGAAAGTGATGGTGAAGTAAGAGAGACTCGGGTGGTCTGTAATTTTGGAGATAAAGGAGTTCAAGAAGATAAAGGAGATAAAGACAAATGTTGTCGCCTTTCTCCTCAGGGAAGTTCTAAAAGTCAAGAATTTGAGAATTAGAGACTCTTAGAAAATGCAATTTATAGAAGTTCCCCATAGTAATTCGTCATTGATTCAAACGTCTTTAACTTTCTGTACTTCTTTATCTTCTTTAACTTCCTTTCTAATTATTATTAACGTTTAAGATTTTAAAATTCATTATACATTATGAAAAAAAATTATGTTGCTCCACATTTGGAGATTATCGAGATTGAAATTGAGAGTCTCTTGATGATAACTAGTCCTAAATATGATAATGCATCCGCCAGTTCCTCCGATGGCGAGGTACAAGTCACTTACGACGGCATCGGCAAAATAGGCATCGGTGATGGCGGTTTCCTGGGTGGAAAATAAGCAAATAACACAACAATAATAAAAATTAGTTTCATTGCTGACATGTCCCGTAGTAATACGGGGCATGTTTTTTTATCACCGAATTACGCGAAAGAAAACGAACACCGAATGAAACGAATGAAAACAAAGAAAACTCATTTCCACTCATCTTCAACGTGAAAGAAAGAATTAACCACGAAACACACGAAAGCACACGAAACCTATCACCGAATTACGCGAAAGAAAAAGAACACCGAATTAGGCGAATTAAACAAATAAAACTCATTTACACTCACTTAAACTCTGTGAGAAATTAAAACTAACAACGGAATGCGGAAAGCACGGAAAAACATCTTTGCACTTGCACGAGATTAAACAAACACCGAATGAAACAAATAAAACTCGTTTACACTCATCTTCAACGTGAACGAAAGAATTAACCACGAAACACACGAAAGCACACGAAAAGACTGTCTTGCACTCACGCGAGGGATTAAACACCGAATTTCACGAATGCGAATAAAAATTTCTAAGTGCAAAGAATCAGTTCCAATCCGTTGAATCCGCGGCATCCGCGTTCGAAACTTGCGCGAGAGGTAGGGGGCATTCTTTTCACTCGTAGAGAGATCTTTGTCCTAAAATGTGGCGATTTAATGAAAATGTGTTAAAACAGGCAAAAATAGTCTGAAAAATGCGATAAAATCCTTATATTTGCACCCAATAATGTGATGAAACACCTTTTTCCCTCTTTATGACCATCGAGCAACACCCACTGCGACCCTTTCTGCCGCAAGGAGCCAAGATATTGTTCCTGGGCAGTTTTCCTCCGCCCCGTGCCAAGTGGAGCATGGAGTTCTTTTATCCCAACTGGATCAACGACTTCTGGCGCATCATGGGCATCATTCACAGGGGCGACAAGAGCTACTTCGAGGTGGCGGGCGAAAAGCGCTTCGACCAGGAACGCATCATGCAGTTTGCCACCCAGGAGGGGTTGGCCTTCTACGACACCGCCGTCCGCGTCAACCGCCTGAACGACAATGCCAGCGATGACCTGTTGGAAGTGCTCGAAGCGACCGATATCACCCTGTTGCTCAACGCCTTGCCCACTTGCCGCACGCTGGTCACCACCGGCGGCAAGGCCTCTTCCTTGGTGCAGCAACATTTCCAACTCACGCAGATGCCGAAGGTCGGTGCCGCCATCGACATCCCCCTCCCCGACCGCACCCTCCGTTGGTGGCGCATGCCGTCGTCCTCCCGAGCCTATCCATTGAACATCAACAAGAAAGCCGACTTCTACCGGCAGCTTTGGGAAACCTAATAAGGCGACCTCCGTCGCCCCCAAAAAAACATTCTTGATTGATACAACCCTCCCCAAGAAAGGGCTAAAGCATTCACAACCAACATAGGAATGCTTTAGCCCTTTCGGCACACTCATCTACTTATCATTTTCTCATGTTCTCCTATTCAAGAGGGCACGAGGGGCACTTGAACATTTGTTTTCAGAAATCCCCCCTAAGTGGTTCCGCACTCTTCCGAAACGAACATGTATCACTTACAACACTCTATAAAGCTCCGGAATAGAGGCATCGCCGTTTCATAGGACATAAATTGCGAAGCGTTGGCATTGTTCACTCCTTTGCCCGAATGCTTCACAATGGCGGCTTCAGGGTGGAACTGTACCGCTACGGCACAACGTTTATCCTTGCGCTCGATACCCTCAACAGTCTCCATGCCCGAAACGGTTGTTGTCGCTGTCACGCATAACGAAGTTCCTTCCACACTTAGTATGGCCTGATGATGCCACGAAGGGACAGCTGTCAACGCCGTGGTGCCAAACATTTTCGCCAAGCGTGAATCGCTGGCTATATTTACGTCATGAGGGGTGTAGTCGCGATAGGTTTCGCCTTCACTCTTTTCTCTGCGATGTTCATAGTTATAGTCCAAGTTTTGAGAGGCAAACCACACCGGCAAATCCTGTATCATAGCTGCACCCGACACCACGCCAAGCATCTGGGAGCCACGGCAAAATCCTAAAATAGGAATGTCGTGGTCAAGGCAATAGGCCATAGTCAGATAGTCCGAAACATCTCGTGCGGCATTATAATCAATCTCAGCTTCGATATGATGCCAATCTTCCGGCACAGCGTAGAGACTTGGCGATACGTCCTCGCCACCCGTAAACACTACACCATCGACGTCACGAAGCACTTCGGCAACATTAGAACCGTCGTAAGCTTTGGCACGCACAAGGAGACCTGCATCATTGCTCAGATAGCCGACACCATCGGCATCGAGTTGATTGGCCGATACGGAACTGCCTTCATAATCTATGTAAGAAGCTTTTACCTGTGGCAACACGGTCACATTAAGGCCTGCCTGTCTAAAGGCCTCCACGACATTGGTGCAAAACTCATTATCCGTATCGGCACGCCACGCAATGGCGATTTTCAACTCTTTCCGATTATCGTCTCTGCATGTCTTCGCGCATACGCCACAGAAGATGACGATAAGTGCGGCTATAAGCCACTGTATTAGCAGTTTCTTATTTTTCATAACAATTTCTTCAAACTCCAACTACCGACTTTTCGTCCATTTAGTTGTTTTAAGTTGCTGTTCAGAATGTATTAACTACTGACGACCTGCCGACGTTGTCCCGAGGTTGCCGTCTTTCTTCTCCCTTTTTGCCACCTTTTTTCTACCTTTAAAAGGGAGCAAAAAGGGAGAAGGTCGACAGATGTAAGCCTTCATCTAACCGAATAGGGCGGACTGTGGTTAATAGTAATTTGCAAGAAGTCAACAAGGAGTCAACGGACGATACAACCGAGATTAAAACAGATTTTGTTTTACGGAGACGACGTGGAAATGGGTTTTCTCACATAAAAACTCCCGGCCACCATTCCTTCAAATTTTACTGGAAATTGAAACCTAACTCGGAAATCTGGAAGCAGTCTCCACCCCAGTTCTCGTACATCTCCAGGCGGAAGATCTGATACTCGCCCTTGTGTTCGGTGATGGACCAGTTGCCCGTCCATTTGTCGGCATTAGTCATTTGCAGGACATCGGTGTTGGTGTTATCGACGGTGGCTAACCGCACCCACCAGCCGTCCTTCAAACCGAAGAGGCTCCATTTGCGCGGGGCGCGGTCGGGGAACATGGTATGGTCGTTGGCCGTCACCATATGGTAGCCTGTGGGGGTAATTGGTTTTGACGCCTTGAACTCCACAAACCAACATTTGTCGTCGGCGAGCGGTGTGCTGTTCTTGTTGTCCTCATCGACGCACCACTTGGTGTCGAAGTTGTTGTCGAAAAGATTGCCAGCCAGATTCTGCGGCTCTCCGTCGGAGGCATCGATCAGAGAGTAGTAAAGTTCGTCACCGTGGTCGATGGTTTCGTTGTATTTGAAGCCGAGTTCCGAAATCTGGAAGCAAGTGCCGCTTTGCACCTCGTACATTTCGAGGCGGAAATACTGATACATTGCATTGACTGCGCTTACCCCCCACCAACCTGTCCAGCAGTTGGCATTGGTCATCTGTTCCACCATACTATTGGTGTTGTCGCGTTTGTCGATAAGAACCCAGACATCGTTGGGGCTTTCCTTGGCATAGAGGTTCCATATCCTCGGGGCACGTTCGGGGAACAGCGTGTGGTCGTTGGTCGTGGTCATATAATAGGCTGTAGGGTTGATGGGCTTCTCGGTCATAAACTCCACAATCCAAGCGTCCTCGCCGCTTATTTCGCTTTCAATCTTGTTGCTTTTATAACTGCACCATTTGGTGTTGGGGTCATTGTCGAAAAGGTTGGCAGCGGATTCGCCAGATTCACCAGATACAGCATTGGTAATGGTGTAAATTCCTTGTGGGTCTTTAACAAGCCAGTCGAGATTCCAGTCGATTTTCAGAATCCAAGCATTAGCGTAAGAGGATTTGACAAATTCACCTCCAATTGTAGGATAAACTCCGCCATCTATGAATTTATATCTTGTATCTGGACTCATACGCCATGTCGTGTTCCAATAGTAAGATTCAGGAATTCTGCGATCAACAATCAACTCGCCGCAACCAGCTTCTTTGAATTTCTTGACAAAGAAGTTGTTCTCGGGCTTATCGAATATGCATGCTCCAATTATATCGAACAAATGCTCAGTATATATATTATCCATACTATAATCTGAGTCTTCAATGTATTCAAAAGAGTCCTCATCACGGGAGTCATAATGATAAACGTTTTTGGTAATTGCACACCATAATGCCGAGACTCCGTTGCCAGGCTCTCGCATAAGGACCCAATTAAGCACCTTATCTTCGTTCAAAAAGCCTTTAGCGACTTCTCCTATAATGGAAATCGTGCGAATGTCTCCTCTATTCCAAACCTTTTCTCCCGAATTGTGCGGCCACGCGCTGTTTTGCAGGAAGGTTACGGTGTTGAAATACTTCAAATCGGGCAAATCAGTGGTAATCTCTGCCACCGTTGCACCGCTGCCAGGAACGAACGAGACTGACCCTTGGCTATTTCCCAAGGTGTCGGTCAGTGTGTAGGTGTAGTTGTTCGTAACGGAAACCTTCTGCTCAATGTCGGGGGCAATGGCATAGTGGAAATACTGCGCCGCCTCGTCCAGGTTGTCAACGCCGATGTAGAGATGCGTGGAGTCGCTCTCGTAAAGGGGCACACCCATACGGTAGTAACAGAGGTTACCCTTGCTGTCGGTAGCCACAAAATAACTCTGGAAATACTCGAGGTCGTTGTAAACACTCACAAGGCTGTCAATCCTACCCGTAGGATTTTCGGGGGTATCAACACCGTTTTCGTCATCCTTGCATGAGGAGAAGTTCATTGTTGCCGCCGCCATCAGCGCGATGCCGAGCAACCAGAAGTTTGATTTTAATACATTCATAATTTTGGGTTTTTAGAATTTTGTTATTAGAATTATAATTACTCATATATGATAAATTCCCGAGGTCCTTCCAGATACAGGTTGCCGAATCTGGCCGCATTGACAATCTTGGCGTGGGAACCGAGAGTGTGCTGGGCGCAGTAGAGGAAGAGGTCGCGGAAACTGGTCGCAGGGTTGTCGGTCAGGCAGGTGACAAGGCTCTGCGAGAAACGGTCGCACATCCACACGTTGGCCTCATTGCTCCAGTGGTCGGCCCACGACTGCTCCGAGGCACTCGCTCCCGACATGGCCAACACGCCGTCAATGCCATCGACGGCACGGATGACCGCCTCGCCATAGCATGGTTCGGCGCACACCAGCAGTTTGCGGAAGGTCATCTGCTCGGCTGCGGCCTTGAGCCGTGCAGCGGTGAACCCTTGACCACTGCGCGAGTCGCGCCAAACGAACTCGTCGGCTCCGCCGTGAGCCGTACTGCGCCCGTGTCCGCTCCAATAGAAAAGGATGTTGTTGCCTGCGTCTTGCGGCAGCACGGTGTGCAGACGTTCCGACTGTCGGCCAGTGAGGATGTCGGTAATGTCGGCTGCGGAGAGATCGACACTGTTGTAATCCACTATGGCAACAGGCAAACCATCCGTGCCTCCCAAAAGGTCGTAGCCGTCGGTGTTGGAACGGATGACTCCCTGCTCAGGGTTCTTGGGATCGGTGGCTATCGCCTTGTCGATGATGAGGATGATGTGGTCGTCGGGGAAGCCGTTGCGCCGCAACATCTGATAGACACTCAGCACGTCGGCCTGATGCCGGTAGTTCATAAACTCATTGCTACCTTGAACCAACACGGCATATTTGGCTGTGAGCGTGGGGTAAGAAATGGCATTGCCGCTTCCAGCCACCTGGCTATCAAAATCGGCACTGGCCTGCTGCTCATCATAGAGGTATTTCCAAGCAGCCTTGGCATCGGCTGTGTGCGTGCCCGTGGAACCAAAATAGTTGCGGTGCAGTATCTGTCCGTCCATCAGTTGCCAATGCACGTAGGTGGTGGCGGTGGCGGCTGTAAAGGTCTCGTCATCGAAACTTATCTCGCCCGATGCTCCCACAAAGCGCAGACGCTCGCCTTGCTCCAATGCCGTGAGGTAAAGCGACATGGATGTAGCATTCCACGCAGCGCCACTCACAGAAGCGCCTTTGGCATCAATGGTGATGGCTCGGATGGCATCATTGAGACTGATGAGTTCAGATTGGTGCTCGGCATAGCAACAGGAAAAAGCGGCAAGCATCAACGCGTCGTAAAACTTACATTCGGCAAACGTCGGCAGAGCACCGAAACGTTTTTTGTAAGATATTTCAAAACCAGTGGCAGGATCGGCGTATGGAGAGAAACCCTCGTAGCCCTGCAACATTGCACTCCAACGTGGACCGAGGGCGGCAAGCGCTTCCTCGCTCAGTCCCGCAAAGGCAAAATAGGTCATGAACGTTGTGCGGAACATCTGCCACTCGCTGTCGAGGGCGGGGTCGTCAGGATCGGTACTGCCATAAATCAGGCTGAAGATGGGGTCGTCGAGCAAATACTTGCGGTTGGCGCGAGCCACTTCGTAGAGTTGTTGTGCAGTCTCCGCTACACAGAATGTGGCCGACGACAAACCTGCTTCCATTTCTCCGACATCGGCTCGGTGTGCGCTGAGGCGGGCAAGAAGATCGGCAGTCGATGTGTATTGCTCGTTGCAGAGCAAGTCGATGTTGTCCTCCAGGGCGTAGAACGGCGCCCAATAGTTGAAAGTGGTTCCGTAGGCATCGGATGGAGCAAAAACGGCAGCGCGGGGCTTCATTACCTTGTTGTAATACTGACCCATAGTGGCATAACTGCTCATCAGCATACTGGTGAACGTCACGTCCGACTCGGTGAGCGACCAGAGAAACGGCTGTTCGTTGGCGCCAATGCCGCTGGTGCCGATGGCGTAGCGGCGGATGATTTCCTCGCTGGTGGCCGTAGGGGCGATGAGCGGTTTCAGCGTCTTGAGGCAGGCGGGGGCGAAGGTGGCTACGTTCTCGTTGCTGAATGGGCCGATGACGGCTACAATGTCATCTCGGTGAGCCAGTTCAGTGGCGAGGTTTTTGCCATCTTCCGACAATTCGTCGTACCACTCAATCTGCCAATCGATAGCCAAAGTGTCGTGCATCTGTGCCTCACGGAAATTCTCGCAGAACCACGCAGCAGTGCGTTCCAAGCGCATTCGGGTGGAAGCATCGCCCAATGGAGCAACCACAGCCACGGTGCGTGTCAGCCAGTGACGTTGCGGCACGATTTTCACCGTATCGTCCTCCTCATGACAAGCCGTCGCCATGGTCAGCAGGGCAAGTGTGACCAATGTCAACAATCTATGGAACAATCTTTCAGTTTTCATGTTCTGACTCCTTTCTGATGGCCTCTTCGTGGATATTCTGAAGCATCTCGGCAGTGAGTATATCGGCAAAATACATCTGGCTATCATCATCATACGGATGTAGGACTACTTCGGTGTAACCGTCAGCCTGTCCAAGACGCTGATGCTTGGGCATTCCGTCGGCCGAGAGCCATTGGCCAATGCAGCGAACTACGGCACGGTCGATGTGCTTGACCACCGAAAAAGGGCATTGCGGAGAAACAACTGTGGTATCGACACCCACGTAGTAGTAGCCTCCAGTCGATTCGCACAACCTTCGGAAAGTGTTGCCTGCACTACCGCAGATGGGCATGATAGCTTGGCCAAACCCTTCCCACTCTTGATGTAACATCAGCCTCATTGCTGTGGTATCGGGGACTGAGAACCCGCCACCCACATCATCGGAGAGCCACACCGTGACAAGTTTCTTTGGCCGATACTTATCTTCTGGTACAGGACTGTTGTCAAACCCGTCGGAGAACCCTTGCATGGCATCGACTACGGGCTTCACTTTCGGGTTCGCTCCCACAAGCAGCACCTCAGGCGTCACAACTGGGGCGATGGCTCCAGCCTCGTACATGGCACCGTAGTAGGGCAGATAGAGTGTCGATCCTTTGCCTTCGAGGGGCTTATCGGTTTCCAGGTAGAGCAGGTCGATATAAGGATTAGCTTCGAAGCGGGAGTTGTTTTGACGAAGATAGTCGTCATAACTTGCCGCTGCCACAATAAACAGGCGGCGCACGGTGTCTTTCAAGGCATCCGAATGTTGAAACATTGTCTGCAAATAGATCAATCCCTCCTCCCTCGATGAGGGCGAGAGCTGCATCGTGCGTAGTCCGTATTGCTGGGCGGCCTCCTCCACACCTTTGTAAATCAGGTCGTTGTATCCGCAATCACCGAGCGCATTGGGGTCGTAGAAAACCGTAACAAGAGGAGCGGTGCTTGGGGCATCGTTTGGGTCGGGTAATTGTATAACATCGCTATCCCGATTACAGGCTGCAAAGAGTATTAAAGTGGCTATCAAAAGGTATATCACCATTTGTAAAGTATATTTTCTGGGTTATTAGATTTAGAAGTCAAATAGAACGCAAACTTATGCAATATGTGAGCAATACGTGCAACAAATATATAAACATATATAATAACTTTGTTATTTTGTTGCACATTGATTACAAAAAAAGAAGTATACTCTTGTGCTTTGAAATCTACACTTTACAAAATGAAATATAATATATTGGTTACTACGGAAGGACAAAAGTGTGTTGATTCGCTTTTACTATTGTCCGTCAACTCCTTGTTCTCTCCCTCAGCGAAGCGACAACTCCCTTCGCATCCTATTATGACCCTATTATGTCCATCCGTTCAGGAGGGCATGAGCAACGCTCCAGTTGACAGTCAGGTACCCCACAGCTCCCCTAATTTTAGGGTACCTGTGGGGTACCAGAGGCGTTCTCAGGCATTCCTCATGCCCTGCTGAATATGACGACAGCGGTAGGTCATCAGAGGGAGGCAATATAGAGGGTGGCCAATTGGCGGAAACGGTTTCGGGAACGAGGTCGGTCGCTGGGAGTACGCTTCCTGTCGGTTGTCTGGGAGGTAAGGCGGAAGGTAAAAGGCAAGACATACTTGACACGGACCGCCTTGCCATTCTGCTTGCCGGGCAACCATTTAGGCATCAACTTCACGACGCGGATGGCCTCCTCGGTGAGGTCGTCATGTGGCGACCGCATACATTTGATATCGGAGATAGTGCCATCTTCTTCTATAGTAAAAGAGAGGATGACGCGACCTATGATGTCACTTTCCACCCCAGCTGGGAAGAGGTTAAGGTTCTCTTTAATGAATTTATCGAGCGCTGCCTCCCCACCGGGGAATTCGGGTGACGTGTCTGGATTAACCCAAAAATCATTCATCTCTATTTCCTCCTGCTGCACATCCTCCGTGCACAAAGAGTCATTGTCCGAAATGGCTTCTTGCCCACAAGCGGTGCAGGACAGAGACAGGAAGAGAAGAACGAGGGCGAGGATTCCAAACTTACTGCCCAACGATGGCGGGCAGTAAGCAAAAAGAGAGGAACGTTTCATAATCAGGAGAGGCGGAAAGTGATAGGTAAGACATACTTGACGCGGACCGCCTTGCCACGCTGCTTGCCGGGTTTCCATTTCGGCATGGTCTGCACCACACGGATGGACTCCTTGGAGAGTTCTTCGGCAGGCGAACGCATCACCTCAATCTGGGCGATGGAACCATCGCGCTCCACGACGAATGAGAGGGTGACTCGACCCTGGATGCCGTTCTCGGCGGCAAAGGCAGGATAGCGTAACGTCTTCTTGATGAAGGCCATCAAGGCACTCTCGCCACCCGGGAACTGCGGTTGTTCCTCGACCATCACGAACGGTTGGTCACCGTCCTCGACCTCCTCGCCTTCACTCGGAGCGCCTTCGAGCGAGACAATCTGAATAGGAACGTCATCGTCGTCCTCCATGGAGACCAGATCGTAGTCTTCAATGTTCACTTCGTCCTCGACAACATCGTAGCGGTCGATGACATCGGGCAACGGAGGTGGCGGCGGAGGGGTGACGTTCTGCTGGATAGTGACAATCGGGAGTTCCGGTTCTTCCATATCGAACGCACGGGTGAATACTTTGGTACGGCGCACAGAGGTGTCCGACCACTCAAGAGCCACGAACAGAAGGGCCAACGTAGTGACCAATCCAATCAATACATAAGTGACCTTGCGAGGCTCCAGATTAACTTTAGGATCTTTCTTCGTCTGCATAGTTGTATGTTTTTAAGGTGAATAGACAAAGGTATGCGCATACCAAATTTGTTTGATGGTGCAAAGATAGGGGCTTTGTCATGGGCTGCCAAAAAAAATCGACAAACGACACGAAAAAATCGACAGACGGCAAAAGAGGTCGCTTCAAGGGGGGCAAAAAGGCCCTTCATGAGGGGTGGGTACGACAACGAACAAGGGACGACCGGTGGGTCATCCCTTGTTCGTAAATATACACATACGTTTCTGTAGCTGGACGAAAAGCGAAGAGGGGACTCTCAGGACACCATGCCACGGGCATGTCGCGAGAGGTTGCTTCGGTTTACTCCGCAATACCTACAATCTTAGCTACTACCATGATAGGCACGGTAACTAAAATGGCGGCCCAAACAAATAAATGCTCTTTCATAATAGAAAAGGTAATAGTTTCTGTCTTTTGATTAAATATACCCATCAACTTGCAAGCCTTGTCTCTATTGCCATGGATTCAACTTGCAAATTGCGCTGCAAAGTTAATAATTATTTAATGTATTTCCAAATAAAAACAACAAAAATACGCACTTTTTGTCAGCAAAACTGGCTAAAAAGCAACACAATACCTCCTCTTTTGACAATTTCAACACATAAATTGACCGTTTTCAACACAAATATGAAAAAAATATATATCTTTGCACACGAATCCTTATTCTAACCTAATTGGCAAACCTTTGTGCCTATAAAAACTATCAATGAAAACAATCCTACAATTTGCTCTTGCCCTCACGTTGGGCTCGACAGCAGTTCATGCCGCCGACAAGTCGGCAAGTATCAACCTGGATGCCAACACCCGCTACCAGCATGTCTCTGGTTTCGGTGGCTTCTCCCCCAGTCCGCAATGGAGTTACTGGTTGAACGACAGCCAGATGGACCTCCTCTTTGGTCAAGGCGAGAACCAGTTGGGCTACAACATCGTACGCCTCTACATCGCCAACAACAAGAACTATTGGGGTTCGGGTGTTGCCAATGCCAAACGCGCGAAGAAGCACGGGGCATTCATCTTTGCCTCCCCCTGGTCGCCTCCGGCATCGTGGAAAGACAACAACAGCGACAGCAACGGTGGTGCCCTCTTGGAATCGCGTTATGGCGACTGGGCAACGTTCCTGAACGACTATTATCTGTATATGAAACAGCAGGGTGTCACCATCGACGCCGTGTCGGTACAGAACGAACCGGATTGGACTGCCTCCTACCAGAGCTGCATCTGGACGGGACAGCAGTTAGCCAAGTTCCTGCGTGAACAGGGTTCCAAAATCCAGTGCAAGGTCATTGCACCGGAATCAATACACTTCACCAAGAGTCTGCATGAACCTATCCTCAACGACGAGCAGGCGTGTGCCAACCTCGACATCCTGGGAGGACATTTCTATGGTTGGGACGGTTCGTCGTACCCCCTGGCCGCCCAAAAGGGCAAGGAGGTGTGGATGACCGAGTTCCTCATCAACGATCGTCAGGAACAACAGGGCGTAGAGACCATCGACTGGAAGACCGATGGCTTCCTCTTTGCCAACAACGTTAACGCTGCCATGTTGGCCAACTTCAGTGCTTGGGTACATTACTCCCTCAAACGCTACTATGGCTGCATTGGTGATGGCACGCACGGCACCGTCGATAACCAAGTTACCAAGCGCGGCTATGTCCTGTCGCAATATGCCAAATATGTGTCGGGCACCACACGCATCCGTCATGGACTCACCGATGCCACGGGCAAACTCTCTTCGTCGGCCTACATGAGTGTGACGGGCGACAGCGTAGTGGTCATGGTCATCAATCCGTCAGACAATACGTATGCCACCACCCTCACCCTGCCATTCTACACGAAGAAGGGGTTGCACGTAGTCACTTCGGAGGATAAGAACGTCGCCAAAGACACCATCAAGTTGGAGGCCGAAAGCTACCAACCCGTCGTATCGGTAACCCCTTGGAGCGTCAACACCTATATCTTCACCAAGACGGCCGACCGCACCGACATTCCCGTCATCCACGACGAAACGCAGATACTCTACTCCGACCAGTTCGACCTCGCTGGAGGTGGCTGTATTCCTGCCGGTTGGCGTTGCAAGTCGGAAAACGGCATCCGCACGGCTGGTAACTACGACCTCGGTCCCCGCATTATGAACTTCTCGGCCGAAGGCTTGATGCAATATGCTTTCTACTTCCGCACCAACGAGACGGACTATGGCTACATCAGTTATGGCGAAGAGGCCAACTATCGCCTCACCCTGAAGCCTGGCAAGTATGCACTCTCCTACTCGACCGTCGGCTGGAAGGCCACTCCAACCTTGTCAGCCAAGGTATTGAACCCCGACGGCACGACCCTCAAGTCGCAGGTTTGCACTCCTACCAGTCAAGTATCGACCAACGGAGCGTCGGCACGCATCACCAAGACCACCGACAAGACGTTGGAGTTTGAGGTCACGCAGGAGGCCGACTACCAGTTGCGTTGGGTCATTGCCAAGTCGTCGGGCGGTCTGACCGAAGCCCTGGTCGGCAACATCAAGTTGATCCTGGTGGAGGACACTTCCGCCATCTCCACCTTGGCCAACGAAGCCGCCGATGCCGATGCGCCGGCCTTCGACCTGATGGGTCGCCCTGTCCTGAACCCTCAGCCTAACATGCTGTATATTAAGAAGGGACAGAAGGTCCTCGTGAAGTAATAGCATTGTCAACAACTACAATAAACCGCCCCAAGGCATCGTGCTTTGGGGCGGTTTATTGTAAGCTATTTATTATTGTCTAAGACCCGTAGGTCCAGTCAATTATCAATTGTCAATTATCCATTATGTAATTGCCCGCATGGGCAATTACATCTTGTCCATCGCCTGCTGGAGGTCGGCAATGATGTCATCGACATTCTCCAGGCCGACAGAGAGGCGAACCAAGTCGGGAGCAATGCCAGCGGCGCGAAGTTGCTCGTCCGAGAGCTGGCGGTGCGTATGGCTGGCAGGGTGAAGCACACAGGTTTTGGCATCGGCCACATGGGTCACGATGCTGATGAACTTCAGGTTGTCCATGAAGCGGATGGCCTCCTCGCGCGAACCATTCAAGCCGAAGGCGATGACACCGCAAGTGCCGTTTGGCAGGTACTTCTGCTGGAGGGCGTGGTACTTATCGCCGGGCAGGTCGGAGTAGTTCACCCAACCCACTTTCGGATTGTTGCTGAGCCACTTAGCTACGGCACGGGCATTCTCGCAATGCTTCTGCATACGGCAAGCGAGGCTCTCCAGCGAGAGGTTCAGGAGGTAGCTGTTTTCGGGAGCTGGGATACTACCCATGTCGCGCATCAGCTGACTCACCATCTTGGTCAAGTAGGCCATCTTGCCGAAAGCCTTGGTATAGACCAATCCGTGGTAGCTCTCGTCGGGAGTAGTCAAGCCGGGAAACTTGTCGGCATGGGCCTCCCAGTCGAAGTTACCGCTGTCGATGACGGCGCCACCTACCTGAGCACCATGTCCATCCATGTACTTGGTCGTAGCGTGGGTGACGATGTCGCAACCCCACTCGAAGGGACGGCAGTTGATTGGTGTTGGGAAGGTATTATCCATGATGAGGGGCACCCCATGCTTGTGTGCCATCTTGGCAAAGCGCTCGATGTCGAAGACCTGGCCTCCTGGGTTGGAGATAGTCTCGCCAAAGAAACATTTGGTGTTCTCCTTGAAGCAGGCCTCAATCTTCTCGTCGCTCCAGTTGGGGTCAACGAAGGTGCACTCGATGCCCATCTTCTTGAGCGTGGTACCCAACAAGTTGAAGGTACCGCCATAGATGGCATTGCTGGCAATGACATGACCGCCACACTCACAGATGTTGAACACCGCAAAGAGGTTAGCAGCCTGACCCGAACAGGTCAATACACCACCGATACCGCCCTCCAGGGCAGCAATCTTCTTGGCCACCGCGTCGTTGGTCGGGTTGGCCAATCGGGTATAGAAATAACCGGAATCCTTGAGGTCAAACAGACGAGCCATCTCGTCGCTGGTGTTGTACCGGAAAGTGGTTGTCTGATAGATGGGCAACTGCTGAGCCTCGCCCTTTCCTGCTCGGTATCCACCATGGATACAAAGCGTCTCTACGTTCTGTTTCATATCAAATTCTCTTGTCTTGTTTTTTGGATGCGCGAATTTACTTATTCTTAGAATAAATTGCAAGTTTTACCCACAAAAACAAACATTTTTACTATAAATTATCTATTTCAATATGCAGAAACAGAAAAATCTTCTATTGCATAGGACTTTTCCGTTCTGGAGTTAATAGGAGTCAACGGGAGTTAGCAGGAGTTAACGGACTTTTGTTTTTGCTATCATAGCAACCTTACAACCTCACCAGCGAAGCGACCTCATAACCTTAAAACCTCACTAAATAACCTCACCAGCGAAGCGACCTCAGACCCTTAAAACCTTACAACCTCAAAACCTCACTAAAAGCTCCATTTTGTTTAATGAATTAAATAAAAACAGCCTATTTTTGTTTAATCGATTAAATAAAACGGTCAAAAGTTTGGTTATTTATTGAACAATCTGTATCTTTGCAGCAGGAAAATAAGACAATAATTATTCTATCACCAGAGGAGTATGGATAAACTGATACTTAAACAGATACTTCTTGAAAATCAAAAAGAAGTTGAACGATATAAGGTTGAACCTCGAGACCTCCGTCTTGAAGGGTTTCCCTGCTGGGTTTTGGTCGGAGTACGTCGATCGGGCAAGTCTTACATGCTCTACTATTATATACAGCAGATGTTGGCCACCGGTCACAAATGGGACGAAATGCTCTATCTGAACTTTGAGGACGAACGACTAGAACACTTTGGCACGGAGGATTTCAATCTCTTGCTCGAATGTCACCAAGAGATGTATGGCAAGCGCCCCATGCTATTTCTCGATGAAATACAGAACATTGACAACTGGCATAAGTTCGTCCGCCGAATGGCAGATGCCCAATATACCATCTTCATCACTGGTTCCAATGCCAAGATGCTATCGGGTGAAATGAGCACCACTCTGGGAGGACGCTTCCTCATCAAGGAGGTCTATCCCTACAGTTTCAAGGAGTTCCTTTCAGTACAAAAAGTATCATCGACCGACTTCAATATCCTGACCACGGAAGAACGTGCCAACGTTGTACGGCAATTCAATGAATATCTGCTCTTTGGCGGACTGCCTGCATCGGCTCTCCTGCCCGCCAAGCGAGATTATCTAAGCAGTGTCTATCAGAAAATCTATATGGGCGACATCATTGCCCGCAACAAGATTACCAATGTGGCTGGCATCCGGGTTTTGGTTCGCAAAATGGCAGAGAGCGTCTGTCGTCCTATCTCCTACAACCGCCTCAACAATCTTCTTTCGAGTGTCGGAGGCAAACTCAGTCTCGCCACCACCATCAAATATGTAGATTACTGTGAAGATGCCTGGCTCTTGCTCCGGCTTCGCAACTATGTTTCCTGTCTGGCCGACAAAGAGAGCAACTGCAAATACTATTTCATTGACAATGGCATCCTTGGGCTTTTCCTCATGGACAAAGACACCATGTTGCTCGAAAATCTAGTTGCTCTCCATCTGTTCCGCACTTATGGACATGACATAGACAATGAAAGAGTTTTCTTCTATTCAGACTCCTACGAGGTGGATTTCTACGTTCCAGAGGAAGAATTGGCAATTCAGGTCAGTTATTCCCTGCGTGATGAGGAGACCCGTAAACGGGAAACGGAAGCCCTCTGCAAATTGCCCAAACACCTTCCCTGCTCCCGCCGTTTGATACTGACTTTCGATGAGGAGGAAACCCTCTCCGACTCTTTCGGCACCATCGAAGTTCTCCCAACCTGGAAGTGGATTCTATCAAACTAAAGACGACTCTATAGCAAATTCTTTATTTTTCGAGAACGCGAAATTTCCGAAAGCGGCGAAATCTGTTTCGCTCCTGTTTACACGACACTTAAACCTCTCGCTGAGTGAAAAGGAGTGGAAAGGAGTTTGTCTATCCAACTCTATTACACTCATTTACGCTCTGCGAGATACTATTATTTGAAGACAGCGACGCCATTCAATTTTCCACTTCTTTGCGCTCCATCCAATTTAGTTTCTTTCAATACTTTCGCGTTCTAAATAAATACTCGTTAAGCGGTCTGCCCAAGGACGGGCCGATGACGTCACGGAGTTGCGTTCTTTTTGCTTTCTTTTTCCGTTCTTTTTTGGTTCTTTTTCGTTCTTTTCAAAGAAGGCAATAATGGTGGAGGAAAATGGCAGTGACACGGAGACTAATCCGACAGTGCGGAACGGCGAGGTAGCGACCAGTCGTTATCCAAGGGGTAAATATCGGCCAAAACAGAAAAATTACCTAAAATAAATAATTTTTTAAAAATAAAAAAGGCAAGGGCTGAGAAGGTGAAAAACAGGTTCCATTGCTGGATTTATTTTTTGAACACGAGATTTTCGAAAAAGACGAAAATTACACTCAGCGAGAGATAATTATTAACTCCATCAATTGAACTTAATTAAAACTTAATTCTGGGAGTCGCGAGAGCCATGCAACTTAATCGGAAACTCAATAGAACTCAATTTCTCTCTTTTCCACTCAGTGAGAGGTTTCAGAGTTAAATAGTTTTTCTTCCCTTTCGCGCTCTTAATAATCTCTCCCAGAGTGTATGAGAGTGTATTGGAGTTCCCAAATTCGTATTGAAATCCGTTAAATATTTCTTACTGACTGCTGGTGGGACGGACTAGGTTATTCGTCTTGATTCGTTCAATTCGGTGATTTCTTTTTTCTCTCGACGAGTTCTTGTATATCACTCATTTACACTAAATTACAATCTGCGAGAGATTATTATTAACTCCATCAATTGAACTTAATTAAAACTTAATTCTGGGAGTCGCGAGAGCCATGCAACTTAATTGAAAACTCAATTAAACTCAATTTCTCTCTTCCGCTCTGTGGGAGGCTTAAGAGTTAAATAGTTTTTCGTCCCTTTCGTGTTCTAAAAAAAAATCTCCCAGAGTGTATGAGAGTGTATTGGAGTTTTTTTTGTTCTTGTTTTCGTACGAAGTTCGTTCCGTGTACTTCCGCGTATTCCGTGGTTGAATAAAACTTACTGATCGTAATGGAGTTTTTGTTTTCGTTATTGTTTTCATACGAAGTTCGTTCCGTGTACTTTCGCGTATTCCGTGGTTGAATCAATCATTTGAGTGTAAGTGAGTTTTTCGTTTTGGTTTTCTTTTTCGTACAAAGTTCGCGTTTTGTTTGACTCAAAATGCCGTGAATAAGGAAGTTGCAACGCTCCCGTGGCAACAAGAAATTAAGTTGGAATTAAGTTCAATGGATGGAGTTAAGTTCTTCAAGAGTGTTTTTTTATAGGTATTACACAAAAAAACGGCGACAAAATTGGCTATGTTGGAAAAAATAAGTATATTTGGCGCGGATTTTAATAATCCCAACCACACTGACCTTTCCTTAGGATATCAAAAAAAACAAAATGAATACTCTCTCACATTTATGGAAAAAGGGTAGCCTCCTGTTGGTGGCTCTGTCTTCACTCCCCGCAGGAGCGATGATAGATGACGTGCCCATCGATTACTCATACTGCGGATATATGGCATCGACCGATACGATACCGACAAGACAAACTGGAGTCGTGATACCTTGTCAAGAGGGTGACATGACCGATATCCTACAACAAGCCATCGACAGCAGGCCCAACGGCGCCATCCAGTTGGAAGAAGGCACCTACACCCTGAAAGGACGACTGAAGATAAAAAATTATGATGTCGTACTGCGTGGAGCAGGTGCCGACAAGACCCGTCTGGTCTTCGAGGGCGTGAGCCGCGAACCAGGCATCCTCATCGAGGGAAAAGCTCCCGTAATCTCAAACGACACCATCCATCCCAACGAGAACGGAGAATGGCCATCAATTCCGGGACGTTCGATTGTTGTAATCCACCCGAGCACAAAAGAGTGGATTGCACAACACAACTGCGACATCTACGGCGGCGGCATCAGCGCGCTGGGTTGGAAACCGGGTGATGTCGATTTACATTTCTGGCGGCATCCTGCTCTTACCAATGAAGAGATAAAAGCAACATACTTGACAACCTACAACCAGCAGGTAAAAAGTTGGCAGAAATACCGTCCACTGGAAGTTCCCATTCCAATGAATTGCGGAGTAGATGACGTTTATGGCTTCTGGGCAGCAAGCCGAAGCATCCAGGATTGCGGCGTGGAGCATCTCACCATCGTTGCCGACGTGAAGAGCGACAACCCGAAGGACGAGCAGCACCTCTGGACCGGCATCAGCATCGAGAATGCACAGGACTGCTGGGTGCGTTGCGTCAACTTCGAGAACCTGGCGGGCAGCGGCGTCATCGTGCAGCCTCATGCACAGAGGATTACCATCGAGGATTGCCTCTACCGTCACCCCGTGAGCGAGGAGGCCAACCTGCGCCGCAATGCGTTCTATGTACTTGGCCAACAGGTACTTGTGCAACGTTGTGTGGCCGACCGCGCCATGCATGCTTTTGCTACCGGTTGGGGAGCCGCCGGTCCGAATGCCTTCGTGCAATGCGAGGCGCGCGAGGCATTGAGTTACAGCGGAGCCGTCGAGGCTTGGAGCACGGGCTTGTTGATGGATCTTGTTGATATTGACGGACATGACATCATGATGGCCAACATCGACCAGGACAACAACGGAGCCGGTTGGACCTGTGCCAACGGTATGTGCTGGAACTGCACCGCCGCCGAGATACATTGCGCATCGCCCGACACCCTGAACCCCAACCGCGCCTACGGCACATGGTGTCAGTTCTCGGGCAATGGCATCTGGAAATCGACCAACAACCATATCAAGCCGCGTTCGCTCTTTTATGCGCAACTGGAGGAGCGCATGAAGTCGAAAATCGACTCTACAAAGCCATTGAACGGTGGTTACGACTTAGTGGACGGCAAGATCCTGCCCCGCAACCTCGAGGCATCGAGCAGTCCGACCTACGAACAGGCCGCCCTGGCTGCCAAAGAGGCAAGAGAAGTGCCTCGTTTGACGTTGGAGAAATGGGTAACTTCGATCCAGCAAAGCAGAAGCGAAGCAATTACAAATTACAAATTACAAATTACCCAAAGCAAAGGAATAAGTACTAAGGGACTAAGTACTAAGGGACAAAGGACAAAGGACAAAGGACCAAGTACTAAGGAACAAGGACTCTTCTCCATCCAGCATGGATGGTTGTTGCGCCGAGGCGAGATAGCCACGGGTGGCAAATATGATGCCCCGTGGTGGAGCGGCAAGACAAGGCCTAACTTCTTGGCCAACAAGGCGAAACCTGCATTGACACGCCACGTGCCTGACCGCGAAGGATTGGGTCTGACCGACCGCATCGACAGTGTGGTGGCCTACATGGAGAGGAACAACATCCTGGCCTACGACCAGTGCTACGGTCTGTGGTATGACCGCCGCCGCGATGACCATGAACGCATCCGCCGTCGCGATGCCGAGTGTTGGGCACCCTTCTACGAACAACCGTGGGACCGCACAGGTCAAGGCACAGCCTGGGAGGGGTTGTCGCGCTATGACTTGACCCGACCTAACTTGTGGTATTACAGCCGATTAAAGGAATTTTGTCAGGCGGCGCCCGACCGAATGCTCTATTTGGAGCACTACTTCCAGCACAACATCTTGGAGGCCGGTGCCCATTGGGTGGATTGTCCGTGGCGACCAGTCAACAATGTGAACGAGACGGTCTTCCCCGAACCCGTTCCCTTTACGGGCGACAAACGTATCTTTGTTGCCGAATGGTTCTACGACGAACAGAATCCCACGATGCGTGCCCTGCATCGGCAATATATCCGGGAAAACTTAGAGCAGTTCCGAGGCATCCCAAATGTGGTGCACCACATCAGCAACGAATATACGGGTCCACTCCACTTCACGAAGTTCTGGTTGGAGTGCATTGCCGAGTGGGAGGCCGAGACCGGCGAACATCCGTTGGTGGCTCTGGCATGCACTAAAGATGTGCAGGACAGTCTGTTGGCCGACCCGAAGTTGAGCCAAGTGATTGACATCATCGAGATACAATATTGGTTCTACCGCGTGCCCGACAAACGCAACCCAAGTGACATCTGGGCCCCGTTGGGTGGACAAAATCTTGCCCCCCGACAGCACATGCGCCGTCAGCCAGTAGGCAAGACGGGATTTGAAGAGGCCTACAAGAGCGTCTATGAATATACCTCGCAGTACCCCGACAAGGCGGTAACCTTCTATGCCCAGACCTACAACACGTTGGGTTGGGCCATACTGATGGCAGGCGGTTCGGGCTGCCAGGTAGAGATTGAGGATGTCACCTTGCGCCAGACATTGCCAACACTTCGTCCGCAAAATGGAGAATTGGCCAAGGCATTGACCTCCGACCAAGCCGCGCTGCTCTACTTCACGGCCGATGGAACCGTCCCTGTAACAGGTTTGAAGCCAGGCAAATACACCCTCTACAGTGTCACCAAGGAGGGTCAGACCAAGAAATTGGACACCCTGAAAGTGACCGACGGCACCGCGACAGTGAGTGGCGAAAACAACAAGATTCTCTTCCTAATACGCAAATAAATGAAAGCACTGATTACCACCATATTGGCAACAATTGCCGCCGTGAGCCTCCAGGCACAACCAACGTTGTTGCCCGAGAACCAACAAGCACGTCCGTTGAGCGACGTGATGAATGAAGTGGCGCAGCAGTATGGCGTCAAGTTCAAATACAATGTCGATACCACCGGTCTGGTCGTGAAATATGCCCCCAGTCGCATACGCCCTTACAGTCTGGAGGAGACATTGCAGAATATTCTGGCCCCATTCGACTTCAAGGCTTGGGACCAAGGGAAGAAGACTTGGAAAATCAAGCCCTACGAATATCCGCGCCGCTATGACAGCGACGGAGCCAAGATGGTGAACTACCTCTGTTCCTTATATAATAATAAGGAGGAGTGGGAACCACGCCGAGAGGCACTTCGCAAGGAGGTGCGTCAGCGGTTGGGCATCGACTCACTCAAGGCACATTGCGTACCCCTGAAACCCATCTTGGGCAAGGTCCGTAAGATGGATGGCTACAACGTGCAGAACATCGCCCTCGAACTGGTGCCAGGCTACTACGTTTGTGGTTCTATCTACCTGCCAGCCAATGCGTTGGCCAAGAAACAGGTGGCACGACAAGGGAAGTACCCCGTCATCATCTGTCCGAACGGCCATTGGACCAACGGACGCTACAACGGCGACCTCCAGAAACGCTATGCCACCTTGGCACGTATGGGCGCTATCTGCATCAGTTACGACATCTTCGGATGGGGTGAGTCGCGTCTGCAAGTAGGTAAGGATGCACACGCCACCAGCATTGCCCATGTGTGGCAAGCCCTGAGTGGCGAGCGCCTGTTGGACTATGCCTTGACTCGCAAAGACGTTGATGCTGAGCGCATTGCCTCCAATGGCGGCAGCGGCGGAGGTACCCATGCGGCGCTCTTGGCTTGCATCGACGACCGACTGACCGCCTGTTGTCCTGTGGTCTCGGTGTGCAGTCACTTTGATGGCGGTTGCCCCTGCGAGAGTGGCATGCCGATACAATATAGCCAGGGCGGCACGTGCAACATCGAGATATTGGCCACCTTTGCACCTAAACCCGTTATGCTGGTAGGCGACGAAGGAGATTGGACACACACCTACCCGACCATCGAAATCCCTTACCTGAAAAGGGTGTACGGATTCTATGGAGCACAGAATGAGTTGCAAACCATTTGGTTACCAGGCCAACGGCACGACTTCAACAAAGACAAGCGCCAGGCCGTTTACGACTTCTTCGCTTCCGTCTGGAACCTGCCTAAGGAGAATCTGGACGAGAGCAAGGTGACCATCGAGGAAGAGGCTGCCCTACAGAGTTTCGGGTCGGTCGATAAGATGCCGCAAGGGGCACAACGGAACATCAAGGCGCTCATCGAACAGAACTTTGACAAGGAGATGCAGCAGACCTACTTTGAGTTGCGTTGGGCAGCGGGATTGGAAGAAAAGGCTCGGAAGTGGTCCGACAGCCTGCACCTCCAAGATGCCGCCAAGACCGAGCGCGTGCGCCAACTCATTGAAAAACACCTCAAAGCAGTGACCAAGTGGCACAACGACCACATCGGCCAATGCCCGGCAGGCATCAATCCGCGCACGGGTGAAAAGCTGCGTGAGGTGGATCGCCAGATTATCTGCGATGCCGCCCAACCCCGCTCCTATCACGAAGACTTGATGAACGGACTCCGTAAGGAACTGACTGAGGAACAGGTCGTTACCATCCTCGACCTCTACACCGTCGGCAAGGTGGACTTCACCATGCGCAGCTATCATCAGATAGTGCCCAACATGACCGCCGAAGAAGACAGTATCTGTCGCGCCTACCTCTGTGAGGCTCGAGAAATGGCGATAGACTACAAGTCGATGAAAGAGATTTCTGAGATATTTGGAATGTATAAAGACAAGTGTGAAGAGTACTTCAATACACATGGTCGCAACTGGCGCCAGATGTATAGAGACTTTCACAATAAACGCAAGAAACAACAAAATTGAAACCACTAATTAACCACTTACGGAACAACTTAAGTCACACCTCTGCGCAGGGTACATCCTTCTTGACCAAGAAGTTATGTTACCTCTTGCTGGGGTGCATGAGTTGTGCAGGCGTATGGGCACAGAGCACACTCAGCCTGCAACGCTACACCATCATGGACAAGGTCTCGAAGACCCGCATCTCCCAATTCGTGCAAGACGACAAGGGCTATATCTGGCTCGGCACGTTGGACGGCTTGATGCGGTTCGATGGCCAACATACCAGTCTGTACAAAACCTATCCAGGCGACTCCATCCATGTTGAGAATCACCGCATTATGCGACTACTCCGAGCCAAGAGCGGCAACCTCTGGATTACCACTTACGGCCGATATTGCTACCTCTTCGACACCGACCGCTACTGCTATTGTAACCCCTTGGCAGCCAACGGGAACGAAGTATCGCAGATCTACTGTCTGGACAATGGAGCGACCTGGACCTTCGACGGCAAGGACCTCTTCCAACGAGTGGACGACGGGAAATCGCCTTGGGAAATCATTCCGACGCGGATGCCGTTCCAGTTCTCGCAACTCAACAACATCGCCTTGGACTATGCCGGCAACGAATGGATGCTCACCGACAAAGGAGCATACATCTTTACCCGTTCGCGCTTCATCAACTTGCCCAATGTCCGCTTCCTGGCCAACATCGGAGAACACATCTATCTGGCTACCACCAATCAGGTGTATAGTTACCACTTGAACACAGCCACGTTGGAGAATCTCAACTTGGACCTCAAGACCGACATCAAACAACTGAAAGTGCTGAAAAACGGCTACTTGCTCCTGTGTCAGCACCGTCAGTTCAGTCTGGTTAATCCGTTGACACGCAGCAAGAAAACCTACGATGTCGAGACCGAGTCCATCATCTTCTCGCTGGAGGACAGTCAGCAACGGTTGTGGCTTCTGGGCAACGAAGACGAGGTGTTCCTCATTGCCAATGACGAACTACGCACCATCCCCTATCATGGAGACAGACTCCGTTCGGCCACAACCGAGTTCCAGATTGCCTTCGAAGACGACTTCGGCACCATCTGGATTCAACCCGGTCGCAACAAACCGTTGGCCTACTACAACGACGACGAGGGTCGGTTGGAACAGGCCTTCATCTATCAGGATGGCAAACGCAAACTCATTCAGGAGTATGTCCGAAGCGGCGTGATGGACCGACAGAACAACCTGTGGGGCAACATTGACGGCGAAGGATTCTGCTGTTTCTCGTTCGACCGCCAACGATACTCCTTTGTCAATGGTGTGACCGATGCCACTCCCGACTACGAAGTGTCGGCCCAGATGCAAGACAGTCAGCACCGCATCTGGATAGGGTGGCGCGAGAATGCCAAAAGCGACCGAGGCGAGATTGCCCTCTACAGCAACGACCATCACCTTTTGGGTTACCTTGCCAGCGACGGCAGCCTCACTTCACAACGCGATAAAGCCTTGTCTATCAGCGCCAACTGCATGTACCAGGACCGTTTGGGCCGCATCTGGATTGGCACCCACAACAAGGGTCTCTATATCCTTGCCCCACAAGACAAGCAGGGAGCACGTTACACCGTCTATCACTACGAGCGTGACAAGACCAACCCCATCGCCCTGATTGGCAGCAACGTCATGTCGGTCATCGAGGACTACCAAGGTCGCATCTGGATTGGCGCCTATGGTCATGGTTTGGACTGCCTCACTGACACCCGCGACCTGAGTCACCTCCGTTTCATCCATCGTGACGACCTGACGGCAGCACAACGACACATCAGTATCCTGTGCGAGACTTCGGAACACCGACTTCTGGTGGGTCATAACAACGGACTCCTAGTTGCCGACCTCAGTGCCGACAGCATCGTCTTCCGACAGAATCAGTGTAATGCCGACCCACGCAGTCTGGCCAGCAACAACGTCACCCACCTCACCGAACTGAAGGACGGTCGCATCCTGGTCAGCACCTTCGGTGGCGGATTGAATATCCTGCCTGCCCACTTCGCGGTGAGCGATACGTTGCACTTCACTCACCTCAATGCCCGTCACGGCGGAGTACCCGACGTCGTGTTCTCCACCCTGGAGGACGACAGCGGCAACATTCTGGTCATGGCAGAAAACTCGTTGCAGACCTATACCGCTGACTTCCAGCCCCGTAAGGCTTACATCCAAGACCTGCCGTGCAACCGTACCCCCGCAATTCTGGATACCGAGGACCATCGACTCTACCTGCCTGCCAAGCATGACGTACTCTGCTTCACCAAGCACAATATGCAACGCAGTAAGTTCGAGCCCAACATCGTCTTCACCCGTCTGGCCATACATAACAACGACAGTACGTCGGTCATCACCTCCCTCACCCCTGCCGACACAGCGCTGTTCCTCCAAGCCGAAGAGCGTAATTTCACGCTCGACTTCGTGGCTTTGGACTATCGTGACCAGTCGGGCATCCAATATGCCTATCGCATCACCCCTCACTTGGACCAGTGGATTCCGCTACAGAACCAATCGTCGGTAAATGTGGCCAACATCCCGGGTGGCGACTATGTTCTGGAAGTACGCAGCACCAACAGCGACGGCGTCTGGACCAGCAAGAAGGCACAGATACAGGTTCACATCGAACCCTACGTCACGGAGACGCTTTGGTTCAAGGTGACCATGTGGATCATCTACCTTGCGTTCTTTGCCCTCATTGTCTATACCATCATGCACCGCATAGACGAACGACGTAAGTCGGCCATGCAGAACAAACTGTCGGAGGCCAAAGTCAAGTTCATTACCGAGGTGACCCAACAACAGGATTCGGCCGACGAGATATTCACACGCCGACTGATGCGACTCATTCAGGACAACGTGATGAACGAGAATTTCACCATGGAGCAAGCGGCATCGGACCTCAACATGAGTTACCCCGTCCTGTATCGTAAGGTCAAGGCTATCATGGACATGACGCCTGTCGAATTGGTACGTCAGGTGCGTATGCAACGAGCACAACGACTGCTCACGGCACGTCCCGACATGGCCATTGTCGAAGTGGCATCGCAATGCGGTTTCGGTTCGCCGCAATACTTCAATCGCGTGTTCAAGGAGATGAACCATTGCACGCCTGCAGAATATAAAAAACGCGCCATCGAACAACGTGCCATGGAACAACACGATGGCGAACAGGTCAATAACGAATAGGCCGCCAAGCGGTTTCGTATTCTCCTATGCGGAGGAAGCTGATTTACCGTCAGCCTCCTCCGCCTTTGTTTTGCATTGCGAAACAGAGTGAAAAATGGAAATAATAGCCCGAAACAGGGAAATAAATTGTCCCATATTCACTCAAAACAGGCGCATTAACACACTTTGAACAGTTTTTATTGCAAAAAGAACAATTTATTTCCTCTTATTTGAGAATTTTTAACTATCTTTGCCGCGTTGTTAATGATCTCTCATTCATTCTCAACACTGCCTTTTTTGTCGGAAAACACAAAGAAGTACCAGAATGAGAAACAAAAGAACTAAACACTAAAATACTTTACTATGAAAAAAACTCTACTCTTGGCCCTTATGGCTACCGCTGCCAGCCTGACACTTGCTGAGCAGAAGACAGTGAAATTCAACTTCCAAGACCCTTCCGTTTATGGATATACCATACCCGATGGAGAGATTTCGGTAGATGTCCCTGTGGGCGAAACTATCACTCAGGATGGGGTAACCATTAAGCCATTGACCGAAGGCAGCACCAAGTGCCGCTTCTACAAGGCAAACGAAGATATCACGTTCCGCCTGGCTACGGGTTGTTCCATTGAAATCGCAGCTGGTGGCAATACCATCACCAACCTTGCCATGACGGGACTCAACAACGTGTACGAAACCAACTTCTCTTCTAACCAGACAACTGGCTGGACCGGAACGAGTTGGTCAGGCGAAGCCGAGAGCATTACCATGGTCCGTACAAATAGCACCATCCGAATTGCTACCTTGGAGGTGACATACGAAACCGGTGGTGGTAGCGACAAGCCTGTATTCACTACCGAGAGCTACGTCGGCATCACCGCTGACGGACTTGCACTAGAATTTGCCAACTCACCAGAACCAGTAGAAGGCACCATGACGGTCAACTTCGGCACTGACAACGTTGATGCCATCGCACTGTCTAGTTCTTCTCCCAAGAATGTAGTGGAAACCGAACCTGGTGTATTCCCAGGTTGGGACGAATGGAACACCCCTGAGTGGAAACAGAAAAACGTCAATATGCACGACAAGAAAGATGGCTATGTACCACCATATCTCTATTGGATTGAGGGTACCGGCAACCCAGTCGTTGAAACCTTCCCAGAGGCAGTCATGACAGACGGTAATCCAACAGGCACATGGAGACCAAACTATACTTACTATGAGGCAGACGGTTCCAAGGGTATGCCTGTACAGGGTCTCTACTACAAGTTCAACGTCAAGAAGGACGGCGACCTGAAGATTTTCGTATGGTCGAACAAGGGTGGACGAAACACTTTCATTGTAGATGAGAGCACCCAGAAAGCCATTCCTTATGAGAAGGAGGGTTACGTCCAGGCCGTTCAAGAGCCAATTGAAGTCACCTTGAAGGATATCAATGGCGCAGATTCTGCTACCGCCACGATCAACAAGATGAGATTCTTGAGCAATAGACAGATTGACTCCCTGCACTTCACCAACAAGAACCTCTTCACGGCTGATACCACCTTCGTAAATGACGCTTTGACCGGTCCAGAACGCGTGGCAGCAGAGAACGTTGCTCGTATCGACACTACCGACATCAAGCCTTGGGTCATTGGTCATGGCAACCGCCCATTCTATGGTTGGCTCACTATCAAGGCCGAGGCTGGTAAGACCTATTGGTTGTTCCAGGATTCCTCACAGATTGGTTTCGGCGGTTATGACTTCACCTACGAGGGCACAGCTGCCATCGAGGAAATCAGCGACAAGACTGTTCCTGCCGGCAATGGCAAGATCTATGACCTCTCAGGCCGTCAGGTCAAGAACATGACTTCCGGCAACCTCTATGTCAAGAACGGCAAGAAGATAATTGTGCGGTAAAGGACATAGAAGTCAGCAGAACTAACTATCAAGTTTCGTACCCGCGGGTACGAAACTTGTATCATTTACCATAAAAACCGAACAAATGAATAACAAAGCAAAGCAACTCGCTCTCTCTCTACCAGTGGCACTCACACTTGTAGCTTGTGCGGATGATGGGTTCAACGAAGACGAAAAATGGACCTCCAGTGTCCAAAACTCGCAGTTGGACAACCCTACCATCGAAAGCATCACCAAGACATCGACATCGGAGACCGAAAAGACCGTTGTTTTCACCTGGAAGGTGGTACACGGCGCTGGCGGTTACCTCCTGTCTATCAACAACATTTCCGATCCTAACCACCCTTGGGCTGTTGTCACAGACAGTCTCATTGACCGTTGCTCCGCAGCCATGATTTTGCCCAACGAGCAGAACTATGAAATCCAGCTGCGTTCGGCCAGCAACAAGAAATATCGCAATACAGGTTCGGACAAACCTGTTGTGGCAAAATTTGACACCTATGTTCCCTCGGTTGGCATCCCTGTCGAAGCAGAAATTGCCACTTGGATGGCCGAGAACCTCGAAGACATGGATGTAGAACAAGGTTTTGCCCTCACGCCAGGTGCAACTTATCACTTGGACACCATTGTCGATTTCCGACTCAACACGGTTGAGTTCCGAGGCGACAAGCTTAATCCGCCAACCATCGTGGTGGGCGAATTCGGTGCCTTCATGACTCAGGGTGGATTGAAGATCCGAGACGTGAACATCGATTGCAGCAACATGGCCAAAGAGACAGGTCTGTTGCTCCTATCGGACAATCCAGACCCGAGACTGTCCACAGAAACCTTAGGTTACAAGGCGCAGGGCGCCAATCAGGATGGATTTGTCATCCAGAAGACGGTCAGTTTCCAGAACTGCAAGGTCAAGAATCTGCCTAAATCGCTCTTGTATGGCAAGGGCAAGAACTGGACACTGTTGGATTTCCGTGTTCAGGATTGCATCATCCAGTCGAAAAGCGAGACGAACACCAAGCCTATCATCAACTTGACCGATGCTAGCAATGGATTGATTCAGAAGTTGTTCATTGTCAATTCGACGTTCTACAACTCACAAAGAAATGCGGGTGAGAACTACTTCCTCCGTTTCAGCAATTCGTCGAATGCTCAGCCAAGGAAGGTATTGGGCACAAGCAACAACTTCTTGGAGTGGACCATTGAACACAGTTCCTTCCTGCGCACCAACCCGAAAAAGGACTTTGCCAACAATATCCCAAATGCACAGAACGGCAATGCCCTGTGGATCAAGATGACCGATTGCGTCTTCTTCGATGTATATCGCATCTACCAAATCATGGCCTCGCAATGGATCAAAACGACCGAAAACAATTACGTCTCTTATTCCGATTTCTGTAGTGACACCGCGACCGACCACGATCCAAGTGGCCGCACCGACCAGAACGGCAATTTCTATACCACATTGGACGAAACGCCCGAATTTGAGGACAAACAGTTCAAGGAACTGGATTTCTCGTTACCTAACGGAGGTTTGCAACTGGCGCCCAAGGGATTAGGTGGAACAGCCCAAAGCGGCGACCCACGTTGGTACTAATCCCCGGAAAGAGAAAACAAACAATCTCATTCATGCATTAAAAATATAAATATGATACAAAAGAATATATTGACAAGCACATTGACCACGGCAGCTTTGGTCATCGCTATGCCAAGTGCATTGGCGCAAAGCGGAAACGTCACCGGCCAAGTGTTTGATGAAACAGGAGAACCCGTCATCGGAGCTACGGTAAAAGTGATTGGTTCCAATGCAGGCACTATCACCAACAGCGATGGAAACTTCTCCATCCAGGCCTCCGAGAAAGACAACCTGCAAATCTCCTTCATCGGATATATCAGTGTGACAGTCAAGGCAACAGATGCCAAAAACGTCGTCCTGAAAGAGGACAACCAACAGTTGGAAGAGGTCGTTGTGGTGGGTTATGGCACACAGAAGAAGGCCCATCTGACAGGTTCCGTTGCTACGGTTCAGATGAACGAAATACAAGACCTGTCGAGTGGTGGCGTCGCCTCTATCCTGAGCGGCATGGTCAATGGTGTGAGTGTCAGTGGCGGCGAAGCCCGTCCTGGACAGAACGCCCAGATTCACATACGTGAAACCAACTCGCTGAAAGACATTGGCAGTCAGGCACAAGAGCCTCTCTATGTCATTGACGGATATATCTATCCGAACGACGTACGCACAGGCGAAACCAGCGAGAACTTGGGTGCGCAGGCATTCAACAACCTGGATCCCAACACTATCGAGAGCATCTCCGTATTGAAGGATGCCTCGGCTGCGGTCTATGGTTCGCGTGCGGCCAACGGTGTCATCTTGGTTACTACCAAGAAAGGCCAGGTGGGCAAACCGAAGATCAATTACAGTGGCACCATCGGTATCACCAATGAGGTGTATCGTCCCAAGATGTTGAGCGCCTACGAATATGGTCAGACCTTCAATGCCATCAAGGCAGCCGATCCAACCAGCACGACACTCAACAACAAGACCGACCTCTTCCAGGCCGACGAATTGGCTGCCATGAAGGGATTGAACTACGACCTTCTAGACAAGTATTGGAAGTCGGGAGTCACCCAAAAACATGGTATCGGTGTTTCGGGCGCAAATGATGTTGCCTCCTATTTCGCCAACGTCTCTTACTTCACGCAAGACGGCAACCTCGGCAAGTTGGATTACAACCGTTGGAACTACCGTGCCGGCATTGATGTCAAGATCAATAAATACATCAAGGCCAGTTTGACTGTAAGTGGTGACAACAGTGTCAAGAACAAGCCATTGGTTAAAGTGGGTGGTACGAATGAAGAGAAGGATTATAACCTGCTCCTCACCCACTTGCCTTATATTCCTGAGTACATTGACGGCAAACCGATTGGTGCTTACGGCGTTTCGAACGTTTCAAAAAGTACCAATCAGAGCTATTCGTTCTCTACCTTGCGCGACAATGGTGACTACTCCAAGAACATGACCAACAACATCTATTGGAGTGGCTCCATTGATGTGAACTTAGGTTTCTGGGAACCCTTGAAGGGTTTGACAGCACGTGTCACTTACAGCAAGAGTATCAACAATGACAAGACCAACCAGTATGGCACAGATTACACCATCTACTCCATGGTCAACCGATATGGTTCTGGCGAGCACCTTTATACCCCTACGGGAAGTGAACTCTACTCGTCCGATTACCTATTGAGCGATGCCAACTTCAAGACCTCTACCGTTTCGAATGGCTCTCCTTCTTTCCTGAGTCGTAGCATGAATCGCACGGATAACTATCAGGTGAACTTCACTCTGAACTACTCCCGTGACTTCGGAGCACACCATGTTTCTGGTCTGTTCAGCATTGAGAAAGGCGAACACGAAAACGAGTACCTCTTTGGTTATGTCAGTGAGCCATACCCATTTACGACACAGCAGTCCAACTCGGCGCAGGCTTCGACCCAGTATCCCACCTTCAAGCGCAGTGAATCAGGCTGTCTCTCTTACATCGGCCGAGTCAACTATGCCTACGAGGGAAAATACCTGTTGGAGTTCTTGTTCCGTGCTGATGCCTCCCAGAAGTTCTCTTCCGAAGACAGATGGGGCACATTCCCTTCCGTCAGTGCAGGTTGGGTACTCAGTCAAGAGTCTTGGCTCTCCGACAACGAATGGGTTGACTTCCTGAAAGTTAGAGGCAGTTACGGTCTGACGGGTCGCGACAATACGGCTCCTTGGCAATGGATGCAGGTATATGCCCAAGACGCCAACCGCGGACCTCAATTTGGAGAAGACATTTCCAAGGGCAGCCTCAGTCGTATCACCATCAACAAGACCAACTCTGCCGTCAACCGTCATGTCACTTGGGATAAATCCTACAAGATGAACTGGGGCGTTGACTTCAATACCATTGGTAACCGTTTAGCACTCAACGTCGATTACTACTATGTATGGAACCGTGAAATGTTGCTCAACCTCTCACGTTCCGTATCTACGGTAATCGGCACCCAGACCGCCGCTTTGAATATCGGTGAGATGGACAACTACGGTGTAGAGGTTGGCATCAATTGGAGAGACCGTATCGGCAAAGACTGGAAATACAAGGTCGGCATCAATACTGGCTACTCGGACAACAAAGTGAAATGCATGGACTGGGAAACCGAATATGAGTACAGACAAGTGACGAAAGGTCAACGTTCGGACGTCGGTGTCTGGGGTATGCAGTGCATTGGCATGTTCCGTAGTTTCCAGGACATCGAAGAGTATTTCGACAAGAACAACATCACTACCTATATGGGCTTGACCAAAGACAAGGTTCGCCCTGGCATGTTGATTTACAAGGATGTACGTGGTGCCGGTGGCAAGGGTGCTGCCGATGGCGTTGTTGACGGAGAGGACGATCAAGTCTGTCTTTCTACCCGCAGCAGCAATCCTTGGGGCTTCACTACCAACTTCTCGGTAGAATGGAAGAGTCTCGCCATCACCGGTCAGTTCAGTGCCTCTTGGGGTAGTTACACCATCCTGCCAGGAACTGCCATCAAGACCTCCGACAGCAGCATCGAAGAGGCCAACCTCCCCTCTTTCTGGAAGGCCAGCAACATGTATGCTTACGAGGATGTCTATGATGCATCGGGCAATTTGGTTGTCAAGGAGAACCGCGATGCCAAGTATCCGAACTTAGCTTACTCGAATGTCAATGCTGTGACTTCCAGCTTCTGGCGTGTCAACAATAATTCTGTACGCCTGAGCCGTTTGACTTTGGCCTACATCGTTCCAAGCAAGTGGACCAAGAAATACAATGTTGACAATGTCCGATTGAACATCACTGGACAGAACCTCTTCGAGTTCTGCAACGACTATCCAGACAAGTTCATGAGCAAGATGACCAGCTATGGCAGTTATCCTACTCTGCGCAAGTGGACTATCGGTGTTAACCTCTCCTTCTAATGATAATTTGTTATTACTATGCAATACAATAAAATAATATACGCAACATTTGTTGCTGCTGCATTGACCAACTTGACGTCTTCTTGCGACGACTCCTTCATGGACGAAAAGAAGAACTACGACAATGTCAATACAGACATCTACAATTATGTCGAGGGTGTCGATCGTCGTATCAATGACCTCTACGCTTGGTGCTTGCCCACCACGGTATCTGGCGACACCTGGAACTACCCCAGCAACGGTAGCGCCGACAATCAGTCCAAATCGACGGAAGAATACGCTGGATTCAGCAAATATGTTGACCCCAATGCCGAAATGACAGCATTGAGCACCAACACCGTACCCGACTTCTTCCACAATCAGGCCAACAACATCCAAGCCAGCGTTTGGGGACGTATCCGAAACATCAATGATGCCATCAAAGGCATCAACGAAGGTTCTCTGGATCAAGAGGTTAAAGACTTCTATTTGGGACAGGCCTATTTCTTCCGTGCTTGGTGCTACTACCAGATGGTGAAGTGGTATGGCGGAGTGCCCATCATCAAGACGGTCGAGGAACCCTTGGAAACCTCTCATTACCATCGTGCCAGCGCCAAAGAGTGTATCGACTTCATGGTCGAAGACTTAAACAAGTCGGCCGAACTGCTTGCCGACTTCAAACCCTCTGGAAACAACTGGGGTCGTATTTCAGCCGGTACTGCCTTGGCCTTGAAGGGTCGCGTATTGCTCCTTTGGGCAAGTCCTCTCTTCAACCGTGCCAATGAGAAACAGCGCTGGACCGATGCCTACAACACCATGAAGGCAGACCTCCAGACTATCAACAGTTTGGGCTATGGCCTCTATCAGACCAGCAACAACGTCAATGGTTCCGACTTCGCTGCCATGTTCAGCCAATCAGGATTCAACCCAGAGGCGCTGTTCGTGACCCTCTTCAACACCATTCAAAGTGGTGATACACAGAAGAATAATCCTTGGGAACGCAGCATCCGACCTAAGAACACTTCCGGTTCTGGACTGAACCCATCGGCCATGTTGGTTGACCTCTTCCCTATGAGCGATGGCCATCGTCCTACCACCTCGACAACTTACACAAAGTTGCCTTTCTCTGGTATTCCATACGAAGCAAGCTACCCCTTCATGAACCGCGATCCACGTTTCTATCGCACCTTTGCCTTCCCTGGTGTCAAGTGGGCTTTCGATGGTAATGCCAAAGGGGCAGACGAGAAGAATCCAGACTATGCCAATGGTCATAACTACGTCTTGCAGAACTATTGCTGGTACGAGACAGACGAAGACCGCGACAATGTCCAGAAGTCTGGTTACTTTGCTGACAATCTGCAATCTAACGGCAAGGGCATGTATGTCCGCAAGCGCTCAGACGACTTGGATGTCAACCCAACTCCATTGTATAGTGGATGGGCCGCTTCAAGCAATCAGAGTGGATTCCTTTATTCTGGCGCACCATACATCGAACTCCGTTATGCCGAAGTGCTCTTGAACCTGGCAGAGGTATGTGTCGGTTCTGGACATAATGCGGAGGCTATCGACTATCTGAAGCAAATTCGTCAACGTGCCGGTTATGCCGCTGGTGCTGAGGGATTGAACGACATCAATTTGGCAGATGAAGCCACTTGTATGTCCGCGGTCCTCTACGAACGCATGATAGAATTGGCTTACGAGGGCAAGCGCTTTGACGATATGCGCCGTTGGTTGCTCTTCGACGGTGGCGCCAACTTCAGCGAAGTGGAGGGTTGCCCTGCCACCTGGCAACTCACCGGCTGGGACCAAAACACATGTAAGTGGTTGGGCTTCACCCCATTCAATGGTCAACGCCGAGAGAACATGGAGTTCCGTCTGTGCGATGGTCTTGGCAATGGAGACATGGCCAAGGACTCTATTCTCCAGTGCTTCATGAAGTTCTACGCCAACTTGATTAAGGTGAACGATGCCCCAGATGAGTATCCCGATGCCTTCGAGGAAGGAGGCTATGGCAACATGCCTGCCGATGTCAATTACTTGACCGACTTTGTCTCTATGGACCTCACCAAACCTATTGAGACCGAGCAGGAGAACCTGAAGAAGTTCTACTCTCAGTATTTTGTCCGCAAGATGAAGAAGGGCGACTCTTACGACTCGAATCAGATTCCCGAGACAATGCACTACTTTGCCAAGTACTATTTCCTCGGTCTGACGCAAGGTGCCTTGAACACCGACACCGGTTTGGAACAGACCATCGGTTGGCAAGACTCGAACAACGGCAATGCCAACGGTACGTTCGACCCATTGAAATGACTCTTATATTAAAAGGGGAGGGAAAGGGATTTCTAATAGTTAATCATTATTAGTTCCTATTGATAGCAATACAAAAATCCCTTTTCTCCCCTTTAAATCCTTTTCCTTTCCCCCCATATAACCCAAGAATAATATTTTTCTCCCATTTAATAACACCCAAGTATGAAGTTAAGACAAATCAGTGCGGTGGCACTCCTGGCTGCTGCTTCCATTCCCCTTTATGCACAATATCCTCAAACTACGCCCGAAGCCCAGCAGAAATGGAAAGTCAAGGAGCACTTCGAGGACTCTATGTCCAACGTAGCTTGGCAAAAAGCCCTGCCCATCATTCAGGAAGAGGCACAACATGGCCGTCCCTGGGTACAGTGGGCACATCGACCATACGACCTGCCACAAGCCGACATCCCAGCCTTCCCAGGAGCCGAGGGCGGTGGTATGTACTCCTTTGGAGGACGTGGTGGTAAGGTGATAGTAGTCACCAACTTAAACGACCGTGGTCCCGGCTCCTTCCGCGAGGCATGCGAGACAGGCGGTGCCCGCATTGTGGTCTTCAACGTCAGCGGCATCATCCGTCTGGAGACACCAATCAACGTGCGTGCCCCCTATATCACCATTGCTGGACAGACCGCTCCTGGAGACGGTATCTGCATTGCCGGCGAGTCGTTTGCCGTCAACACCCACGACGTCGTCGTGCGCCACATGCGCTTCCGCCGAGGCGAGACGGGCGTCGAGCACCGCGAAGACAGTTTCGGTGGTAACCCCGTGGGTAACATCATGATAGACCACTGCTCGTGCGAGTGGGGCTTGGACGAGAACATCTCTTTCTACCGCCACATGTACGACGAGAGCGAAGGTCAATACAAATCCACAGCGCACAAGTGGCCAACCGTCAATGTGACCATCCAGAACACCATTTCGGCCAAGGCGCTCGACACCTACAACCACTCGTTCGGCTCTACCCTGGGTGGCGAGAACGCTGCCTTCATCCGCAACCTCTGGTCGTGCAACACAGGTCGCAACCCATCCATCGGTTGGAACGGTGTCTTCAACTTCGTCAACAACGTGGTTTACAACTGGGTACACCGCTCTTCGGATGGCGGCGACTATTCCGCTCAGTTCAACATGATCAACAACTATTACAAGCCAGGTCCTGCCACCCCAACTGACAAGCCTGTCGGCTACCGCATCCTGAAGCCCGAATCGGGTCGCTCCAAGTTGGACCACCATGTCTATGGTCGCGTCTATGCCGAAGGCAACATCATGGAGGGCTATCCCGAAATTACTGCCGACAACTGGAACGGCGGCATTCAAGTTGAAGAAAACGCCAACTGCAAAGAGGGCGACTTCGACCACGCCAGCTACATGCGTCAGCGTCGTCCCGCACCTATGCCTTGGTTGCATATCCTCTCGGCACAGGAGGCTTACGACTTTGTGCTCGACAATGCCGGCGCCACCGTCCCTTGCCGAGACATTGTTGACCAACGCATCGTCGAGGAGGTCCGCACCAAGCAACCTTACTACGTCAAGGATGCCATTAAGTATCAAGGAGATGTGAGTGGTTTGGCAGCTAAATCGCAGGCCGAAGACGGTTCCTTCAAGTACCGCCGTATGCCCAAAGACAGCTTCAAGCAGGGCATCATCAACGACCCACGTCAGATGGGTGGATATCCCGAGTACAAAGGTCAGCCCCGTAAGGACACCGATGGTGACGGCATGCCCGACGAGTGGGAAAAGGCTAACGGCTTGAATCCCAACGACCCAAGTGACGCCAACGGCGACATCTCGGGCGACGGTTACACCAACATCGAGAAGTGGATCAACGGTATTCCTACCAACATCTGCATCAACTGGCGTGACCTGAGTAATAACTTCGACACACTCAAGGCTTATGGTATCAAGTAAAACGAAACTCGCTGTCCTCGTGGCACTTATCCTCTTGTGGCTCGTCCCATCGACGCTGTTGGCACAAGAGGAACTGAAGTCCGACGGACGCGACACTGCCTACGTGGCCAAGATATTGGGCCGCGTGGCAAAAAACATCTCGGCCGTCGAGTTCAAGGACTCTGCCTCCTATCTGGCAGTCCGCAACATCGTGGCCAATCGTTACTTTGAACTCAACGACATCTACGAGGAACGTGACTCGCTCAAAAAGAACCCCGAGACCAAACCGACCGCCAACGCCGTGTGCGACAGCAAACTCTATCGCTCGCACTTTGCCTTGGCCGCCAAGTTGAGCCTCTACCTCGACGAAACCCAGATTGAACAAGTTAAGGACGGCATCACCATGGGTGTCGTCAAAGTGACCTACGACGCCACTCTCGACATGATTCCTACGCTCAAGGAGGAAGAAAAAGTGCAGATTCTGGCGTGGCTCAAGGAGGCGCGCGAACTGGCGCTCGATGCCGAGTCGAGCAAGAAGAAACACGAAGTCTTCGGCAAGTACAAAGGACGCATCAACAACTACCTCGTCAAGCGCGGCTACGACCTCAAGAAAGAGCGCGAGGAGTGGTACAAGCGCATGGAGGCCGAGGGTCGCAAACCGTAACCCGATGCCGACCGACGTATCCGCAAGAACGCACACATAGAGAGTGGGCAGGTTTCAAAGAGATGAAACCTGCCCACTATTTCTTTTCGTTTTCGTCTTTTCGTTTTCGTTATCGTTTTCGTTTGGGTTTTCATTCCCCCTCCTTTTGCACCTCCTTTCCTCCCCTTATGCTACCCGATTACTCCTCTTGTTTTCGCTTGGACCTTCTGCCTTCTTTCTACCTTTTAAAGGGAGCAAAAAGGCAGAAGGTCAGTAGAAAGTCAAGGGAAGATTCATCGAAGCAGAAGTAGGGCAAGACGGGCATTAACTAGTATTTTCTTACTTTTCATGACACGAAAATACTTTTTTCCCTCGAAAACAGACCATTATTCAGGAAAAAAGTGTACCTTTGCACCGAAGGAACACCCCGTAAAAACGACTAAAGATGAAAGACAAGAAAGAAATACTGCACTTGTTGAGACTCTACAAGCCTACTGCCGAACGCAAGTATGGCTTGACCCGCCTTGGCATCTTTGGTTCCGTTGCACGTGGAGAACAGACCGAAACCAGCGACGTAGATGTATGTTACGAAGGTCAAGTACCATCCCTACTTACCTTAGACCGCATCCAAACGGAGTTGGAAACTATCTTGGGCTGCCCCGTCGATTTGGTTCGAGTGCGCGATGGCATGAACAGCCTCTTGAAACAACGCATAAAAAAAGAGGGCATCTATGTTTGATCAGGAAATTGTGAAGGACGTTTGCTGAAGATTCGCAAAGCCATCGAAACCATAGAAGAACGCTCTGCCGTGATAAGTGACCTGAATGCACTTCTCTGCACGCCCAATGGAATGATGCGCATTGATGCCATCTGCATGAACCTGATTGCACTGGGTGAAGCTGTCAAAGGCCTTGACAAACAGACCCATGGAGAACTTCTACCGAAATACCCAGAAGTCTATTGGAGCGGTGTCATGCGAATGCGAGACAAAATAGCCCATCACTATTTTGAGATTGACACCGATGTCGTGTTTCGAACCATCCAAGAGGATATTCCACAAATGAAAGTGGTCGTGGACAAGATAATCAATGACTTGAACGAAAAATAAAGGATTTCATCCGACAGAAAAACGATAGGCACCCAGAAAGAGAAACTTTTTCTGGGTGCCTATTGGTTTAACAACTTCTTGAAAAAAATGAGGCATCAGCCTATCCGTT
>JAEEGK010001518.1_pt1 | contig 58337 bp, 39 predicted proteins | sample 8958771 | NCBI WGS metagenome assembly JAEEGK01 (sample SAMN16246547, study PRJNA631951) | gut metagenome | biome: gut microbiome; feature: rumen; material: SC-attached | host: Bos | place: Iran: Karaj | collected 2018-10 | reverse complement strand
GTCGGGAATTGTGCCGAGGTAGTGGTCGTCCATCTGCTGGTTCTTGGCAGAGTCGTGACCCATCAGCGTACGTCCGGTCAGAAGCAGGTCGGGACGGGCGGAGTAGAGGCCTTCATCGACCAGGAAATACTCCTGCTCCCAGCCGAGGGTGCTGAAGACCTTCTTGACATCTGGATAGAAGTAGTGGCATACGTCGGTGGCCGCTACATTCACAGCATGGAGCGATTTGAGCAGGGGAGCCTTGTAGTCGAGGGCTTCTCCACTGTATGAAATGAACACCGTGGGAATACACAGGGTGTCGTCTATGATGAACACAGGGGATGTCGGATCCCAGGCGGAATAACCGCGCGCCTCAAAGGTAGAGCGGATACCGCCGCTGGGGAAAGAGCTGGCATCGGGCTCCTGCTGAACCAGCAGCTTGCCGCTGAACTCCTCTATCATACCGCCCTTGCCGTCGTGCTCTACAAAGGAGTCGTGTTTCTCTGCGGTGCCTTCTGTCAGTGGCTGAAACCAGTGTGTGTAGTGGGTTACGCCGTTCTCCGATGCCCACTGTTTCATTCCGGCCGCAACTGCGTCAGCAACGGCCAGATCAAGCTGGGCGCCGTTGTTAATCACATCCATCATCTTTTCGTACACCTGCTTGGGCAGATACTTGTACATCTTTTCGCGATTGAATACCTTCTTGCCAAAGTATTCGCACGGTCTCTCTGCCGGAGCCGTAATGTCGAGCGGCTTCTTCTTGAAAGCCTCCGCTACAACCTGGAATCTTAAGTTTGCCATAATACTGTTATTTAGTGTGTTAGAACCATCTTTCTATTCTTTTGAGCGCCTCTTCCGTATTCTCGTGCGTGCCGAATGCGGTGAAACGGGCATAGCCTTCTCCGGACGGACCAAAGCCGGCGCCGGGGGTGCACACCACATGTGCCCTGTTCAGCAGTTCGTCAAAGAACCGCCAGCTGGGCATGTTGTGCGGCGTCTTCATCCATACATAGGGGGCGTTCTCGCCGCCGTACACCTCATAACCCAGCGTCTTGAAGCGCTTGAGCATAAGGGCGGCGTTCTGCATATAATAATCTATCGTCTTGCGTATCTGTTCCTTGCCTTCCGGGGTGTAGATAGCCTCGGCGGCGCGCTGACTCAGGTAACTGGTGCCGTTGAACTTTGTGGACTGGCGGCGCAGCCAGAGCGGGTTCAGGGCTATCCTTTCGCCATCGAGGGTGGCAGCGGTGACCTCTTCCGGCACAATCGTATAGCCGCAGCGGACACCGGTGAAGCCGGCGGTCTTGGAATAACTTCGGAACTCGATGGCGCATTTGCGGGCGCCGCGGATCTCATATATCGAATGGGGTATATCGGGATTCTGGATATAGGCCTCGTAGGCAGCGTCGTAGAAAATAAGGGCGTCGTTGTGCAGGGCGTAGTTGACCCATTTGCGCAGCTCATCCTTGGAAATCACGGTGCCGGTGGGGTTGTTGGGGTAGCACAGATATACTACATCCACGCGGCGTTTGGGTATCTCCGGAACGAAGTTGTTGTCTGCAGTGCAGGGGAAATAGACCACGTTTGACCAGCGGTCATGCTCGTTCTTGATTCCGGAACGGCCAATCATCGAGTTTGAATCGAGATATACGGGGTATATGGGGTCGGTAACGCCAATCGAGTTGTCCCAGCGGATCAGTTCCTGAATGTTGCCGGTGTCGCTCTTTGCGCCGTCGTTTATGAACACTTCGTTGATGTCCAGATGGATGCCGCGCGGCAGGTAATCGTTCTTGATGATTGCCTCGCGCAGGAATTGGTAACCCTGTTCCGGACCATATCCGCGGAATGTCTCCTCGCGTCCCATTTCATCGGTAGCCCTATGCAGCGCCTCTATCACGGCGGGGGCAAGCGGCTGTGTGACGTCGCCGGTGCCAAGGCTTATCACGTTGGCGTTTTTATGCGCCGACTTGAAGGCATTGACCTTGCGGGCTACGTCGGCAAACAGGTAGTTGCCGGGCAGTTTGAGGAAATGTTCGTTAACGAGTGCCATATTCTATTTCACCTTCATAAACAAATTCAGCCGGTCCGGAGAGATAGACGTGACCGACCGGCGGATTCCAGTCGATGTCCAGATCTCCGCCGTCCATCGCTATCGTCACCTTCTTTGAGGCGCGTCCGGTAAGCGATGCCGCCACAGCCGTGGCGCAGGCGCCCGAACCGCAAGCCCTGGTGACTCCGCTGCCGCGTTCCCATACTCTGGTCCTGATTCTCTCCGGAGTGATGACCTGGGCGAACTCTATATTGCAACGTTCGGGAAACATTCCGTGGTGCTCCAGTAGCGGTCCGTACTTGCAAATATCAACATCTTCTGCCTTTTTACAAAATATCACGAAGTGTGGATTCCCCATCGATACGAACAAACCGGTGAAAGTTTGGCCGGCAACCTCGATTTCACACTCCTTGCCGGGTGTGCCGGAAAACTGTTTCCGACAATCGAGTGCCGGCTCCAACATATCAACTGTAACACTTTCTACCTTGCTCTTATCGGCTTCATCAACCTTTATCCAGAGGTTCTTTACGCCGGAGGCTGTCTGCAGCCGGATCAGTTTCTTTTCGCAAAGACCTTTTTCGTAAAGATACTTACCGATGCACCGGGATGCGTTGCCGCACATTGCAGCCTCGGTGCCGTCGGCGTTGAATATCCTCATCGAATAGTCGGACATTGCACCGTCGGCCCTGCTTATCAGCACCAGCCCGTCACTGCCGATTCCGCTGTGGCGGTTACTCCACCTTACAGAAGCTTCTGCAGGGGCAGGTATCGCGTAACGGTCGGCATCGACATAAATGTAGTCGTTGCCGGCCCCCTGCATCTTGGTAAAGTGAATGGCGGTGCTCATAACGGCTGTTTCCGGCTGCAAGTTTAGTCAGTACAAGGATAATAACAATTCGCAGGAACCTATTTCTTTTCTTGTTTTTTGACAGTTGGTTTCAATTTGAAAAATAATTAGCCGTCTTGCTGAATAATTTTTCGAATCAGGGTGGCGAAATTTTAAATAATAATTATGATGAAATTATGTAGATAATTTACTGGAACCACCCGCTTGCGGAGGCACTCTAATATCTATTTTTGCAATCGTTATGAAAGAAACTACTCAGAAAGGACTTTACAACAGCAGTTGGGAACATGACAGCTGCGGCGTCGGGATGGTGGTAAACATCCACGGCGGCAAAACCCACCAGCTGGTGGACGATGCACTCAAGGTACTCGAGAATATGCGCCACCGCGGTGCGGAGGTCGGCAAGGACGGCGACGGAGCCGGTATCATGCTGCAGATACCTCACGAATTCATATTGCTGGCGGGCATTCCAGTGCCGGAGAAGGGCAAGTACGCCACCGGCCTGGTATTTCTCCCAAAGGATCAGAAGCGACAGCAGCAGATCCTGGGCATCATTATAGAAGAGATAGAGCGTGAGGGACTCCAGCTGATGCACTTGCGTCAGGTCCCCACAAAGCCCGAATGTCTGGGAGAACGGGCACTGGCAACTGAACCCGACATAAAACAGATATTCATTACCGGCGTGCGGGACGACAAGGTTGACACCTTCCCCCGCACGCTCTACGTATTAAGAAAACGCATAGAAAAGCGGGTCAGCGACAAGGATTTCTATTTCTGCTCGCTGAGCAACCAGAGCATCGTGTACAAGGGAATGCTCTCCAGCATGCAGCTGAGGGAGTTCTATCCCGATTTGAGCAATCCCTATTTTACGAGCGGTCTGGCAGTGGTTCACTCCCGTTTCAGCACCAATACCTTCCCGACCTGGTCGCTGGCGCAGCCTTTCCGCCTGCTGGCGCACAACGGCGAAATAAATACCATCCGGGGCAACCGCGGATGGATGCAGGCGCGCGAAAGCGTCCTCAGCAGCGAGGCTCTGGGCGATATCCGCCAGATATCTCCAATCATTCAGCCGGGCATGTCCGACTCTGCCAGCCTGGACAACGTGCTGGAATTCTTCCTGATGAGCGGCATGAGCCTGCCTCATGCAATGGCGCTGCTGCTGCCCGAATCTTTCAACGACAAAAACCCGATCCCAGAGGACTTGAAGGCCTTTTATGAGTATTATTCCATATTGATGGAACCCTGGGACGGTCCGGCGGCGCTCATCTTCTCCGACGGCCGTTTTGCCGGCGGTATGCTGGACCGCAACGGTCTTCGCCCGGCGCGTTACACCATAACCAAGAGCGACACCATGGTAGTCGCATCGGAAGTCGGTGTCATGGACTTTGACCCGACGCAGGTTGTGGAGAAGGGCCGCCTGCAGCCCGGCAAGATACTGCTTGTGGATACGCAGGAAGGCAAGATTTACTACGACGGCGAAATCAAGCGTACCCTCGCTGCCGAACATCCTTATCGTCAGTGGCTTTCCACCAACCGCATCCAGCTTGAAAAACTGCACAGCGGCCGGCACGTGAGCAACGCCGTGGACAATCTGGTATCCAAGGAGCTGATGTTCGGTTATGGCGAAGAGGATATATCGGCATCCATCGTCCCGATGGCCACCACCGCCCAGGAGCCTACCGCCTCGATGGGCAACGATACGCCGCTGGCGGTGATTTCCAAAAAGCCGCAGGTATTCTTCGACTACTTCCGCCAGCAGTTCGCACAGGTCACCAATCCCGCCATCGACTCCATCCGCGAGAGTCTGGTGATGAGTCTGGAAGAGTATATCGGCCGTGTAGGCGCCGGCATCCTCGATCCCGACGAGAGCAACTGCAAGATGGTGCGCCTGCCTCATCCTATTCTGAACAACACCCAGCTTGACCTGCTGTGCAACATACGTTACAAAGGTTTCAACACCATCAAGTTGCCGATGACCTTTACGGGTGATCTGCGACTGGCGCTGGACAAACTCTGCAAGGATGCCGAGCACAGCGTGGACGAAGGCTACAATTACATTATACTTTCTGACCGCGACGTGGATGAGACGCACATCGCAATTCCGAGCCTGCTGGCCGTGTCGGCTGTGCACCACTACCTGATATCCGTCGGGAAACGTGTACAGACGGCTCTGATTGTAGAGAGCGGCGAGATACGCGAGACCATGCATGCGGCGCTGCTGCTGGGATACGGAGCGTCGGCACTCTGCCCGTATATGGTATTCGCAATCCTGGACGACCTGGTAAAGAAGGGCAAGATCCAGGAGGATTATTCCACCGCAGAGAAGAATTATATAAAGGCTGTCTGCAAAGGTCTGCTCAAGATAATGGCCAAGATGGGCATCAGCACCATCCGCAGCTACCGAGGCGCCAAGATTTTCGAGAGCCTTGGCCTGAGCGAGGAGTTGCTCCGTACTTATTTCGGTACAGAGGTCAGCACCATTGGCGGTATCGGACTGGAGAAGATTGCCGCCGACGCCAAGGCTTTCCATTCACTGGCATATTCAAAGGCGCAGGATGCTCTGCTGCCCAATATGGGACGTTTCCACTGGCGCAAGGACGGTATCCGTCATGCCTGGAATCCGGAGACTATCGCCACTCTGCAGCTGGCCTGCCGCAAAGGCGACTATGCCCTGTTCAAGAAATTCACAACGCTTGCCGACAACAAGGCGGAGCCTATCTTCATCCGCGACTTTATGGGTATCACGTCCAATCCGATTCCGGTGGATGAAGTGGAGCCTGTAGAAAGCATCGTTAAACGTTTTGTGACAGGTGCGATGTCGTTCGGCGCCCTCAGCATAGAGGCGCACGAGACGATAGCTCTGGCGATGAACAAACTTGGGGCTCGCAGCAATACCGGTGAGGGCGGCGAGGATTCAGCACGTTTCCATACCGATGTGGACGGCATCAGTCTCAGCAGCAAGACCAAGCAGGTGGCCTCCGGCCGCTTTGGCGTCACAACTGAATATCTGGTCAATGCAGAGGAGTTGCAGATCAAGGTCGCCCAGGGTGCAAAACCCGGCGAAGGCGGCCAGCTGCCCGGCTTCAAGGTAAACGAGATAATCGCAAAGACGCGCCATTCAATACCCGGTATTTCGCTGATTTCGCCGCCACCTCACCACGATATTTATTCTATCGAGGACCTGGCGCAGTTGATATTCGACCTCAAGAATGTCAACCCTAAGGCCAAGGTCAGCGTCAAGCTGGTATGCGAGAGCGGTGTTGGTACCATCGCCGCCGGTGTGGCAAAGGCAAAGGCCGACTTGATAGTGCTTTCCGGTGCAGAGGGCGGCACGGGTGCCAGTCCTGCATCAAGTATGCGTTTTGCCGGCATTCCGCCGGAGATTGGCCTGAGTGAGGCGCAGCAGACGCTGGTCCGCAACGGCCTCCGCGGTCAGGTGCGCCTGCAGGTCGACGGCCAGATCAAGACAGGCCGCGACGTGATACTGATGGCCCTTCTGGGTGCCGACGAATTCGGATTCGGCACTGCCGCGCTGATAGTTCTTGGCTGCGTGATGATGCGCAAATGCAACCTGAATACCTGCCCGATGGGTGTCGCTACGCAGGATCCAAAACTGCGCGAGCACTTTATGGGCAAAGTGGACCATCTGGTTAACTATTTCACCTTTATGGCTCAGGAGGTGCGCGAGTATCTGGCCCAGCTTGGCCTTCGCACCCTGGACGAGGCAATCGGTCGCACCGACCTGATTGAGACGGTCGAATCGCCGCTGGATTACAGACGTCTGCTTTATCAGGAAAAGGGCACGCTTCACCATACCGAGGATAAACCGTTCGTCCTGGACGATGTTCTGGACAAGCGCCTGATCAAGGCTGCCGTCAATTCTGTTGAGCACGGCGATGAGACGACGCTGGACTTTGCAATCCAGAATACCGACCGCGCCGTGGGTGCCATGCTCTCCGGTGAAATCGCCGCCAGATATGGCAACGAAGGTCTGGCAGACGAAACCATCAATGTCAAATTCAAAGGCTCTGCCGGCCAGTCTTTCGGCGCATTCCTGGCAAAGGGCGTCTCCTTCAAACTGGAGGGTGAAACAAACGACTATTTTGCCAAAGGCCTCAGCGGCGGGCGTATCGCCATTCTGCCACCCCGCAGCAGCGATTTTGCAGCGGAGGATAATATAATTGCAGGTAATACCGGCCTTTACGGCGCCACCTCCGGCGAACTTTATGTCAACGGCCGGGTGGGTGAGCGCTTCGCAGTCCGCAACTCCGGCGCGATTGCCGTAATCGAGGGTGCCGGCGACCATTGCTGCGAATATATGACAGGCGGCCGCGTTGTGGTTCTGGGTGAGACCGGACGCAACTTTGCTGCCGGTATGAGCGGCGGTGTGGCATACGTGTGGAACAAGAAGGGCGATTTTGATTATTTCTGCAATATGGATATGGTGGAGATCAACCTGGTGGAGGAGGCGCAATACCGCAAGGAATTGCACGAACTCATCCGCCAGCACTATCGCTACACCGGTTCCAAGCTGGCCCGCACCATGCTTGACGACTGGCCACGTTACGTAGATGAATTCATACAGATAGTACCAATTGAGTATAAACGTGTACTCCAGGAAGAGCAGATGCGCAAACTGCAGCAGAAGATTGCTGAGGTACAGCGAGATTACTAACAAGGAAAATCGGAGGATACGAATATGGGTAATCCAAAGGCTTTTATGGAGGTTGCTCGGCAAGAGGCCGGCTACCGTCCGCTTCACGACAGAATACACGATTTTGGAGAGGTAGAACAGACGCTCAACTCCAAGGACCGCAGGTTGCAGGCATCTCGCTGCATGGACTGCGGCGTACCGTTCTGCCACTGGGCCTGCCCGCTGGGCAACAAGGCTCCGGAATGGAACGACGCCCTCTACAAGGGCGACTGGGAACTGGCTTACAAGCTGCTTTCCAGTACCAATCCTTTCCCCGAATTCACCGGCCGCGTTTGTCCGGCGCTCTGCGAAAAGGCTTGCGTGCTGAATCTCTTCAGCCATGAGCCCACCACCAATCGCGAAGACGAGGCGGCCATTACCGAGACGGCCTTCCGCGAAGGGTTCGTACCGGTAAGGACTCCGGATCGAAACGGCAAGAAGGTGGCGGTGATAGGTGCCGGCCCTTCCGGCCTGGCAGCTGCCGACGCGTTGAATATGAAAGGCTACACGGTTACCGTCTTCGACAAGAACGAGGCGCCCGGCGGCCTTCTGCGCTACGGCATCCCGAATTTCAAACTGAACAAGGCCATTATCAACCGTCGTATAGAAATCTTGAAGCAGGAGGGAATCGAGTTCAGCTGCGGCGCTGCGGTGGAGTGTGACGAAGCATTCGCCGCCAAATACGACGCCGTGGTTATTGCCACCGGCACGCCCGTTCCGCGCGATTTGAAAGTGCCCGGCCGTGAACTCAAAGGCGTCCATTTCGCACTGGAAATCCTTTCCCAGCAGAACAGGGTACTTGCCGGCGCAGAATTCTCAAAAGAGGACCGCATTACCGCGAAGGGCAAGGATGTGCTTGTGATTGGCGGAGGTGATACCGGATCCGACTGCATCGGCACTGCGCATCGCCAGGGCGCCACCAGCGTCACCCAGATAGAGATCATGCCACGTCCGGTAGACGGTCCCGACGACCCGGCCAATCCATGGCCAAACTTTCCGCGTACCTTCAAGACGACATCGTCTCACGAAGAGGGATGCATCCGCCGCTGGAACATCAACACCCTGGAATTCCTGGGCGAAGATGGCAAATTGACCGGCGTAAAGGTTCAGGAGATCGACTGGAAGCCTAATCCTGAGGGCGGCAGGCCAATAATGGTTGAAAAGGGCAAGCCGGAGGTTATCAAGGCAGAACTGGTGCTGCTGGCGATGGGCTTCTTCAAGCCGGAGCATCCGGAGTATCCCGCCAATGTCTTCATTTGCGGCGATGCTGCCAACGGTCCTTCGCTGGTGGTACGTGCCATGGCCAGCGGCCGTGAAGCGGCAGGAAAAGTAGATCAGTTCCTCAGTTAACGATATGGCTTCATCCAAATACATATTCGTGACCGGAGGCGTGGTCAGCAGCCTTGGCAAGGGGATTATCTCCGCATCCATCGGCAAGTTGCTTCAGGCCCGCGGTTACAAGATAACCATCCAGAAATTCGATCCTTATATCAATATCGACCCTGGCACGTTGAATCCATACGAGCATGGCGAATGTTACGTGACCGCCGACGGTATGGAGACCGACCTTGACCTGGGCCACTACGAGCGTTTCACCGGCATCCGCACCACCCGCCACAACTCCATGACCACCGGTCGCATTTATAAGGCGGTGATAGACAAGGAACGCAGCGGCGAGTATCTGGGTCACACGATTCAGGTGGTGCCGCACATCACAGACGAGATAAAGCGCCGTATCAAGTATCTGGGTGATACAGAAGGGTATGACTTTGTAATAACGGAAATCGGCGGTACGATAGGCGATATTGAGAGCGCCCCGTTCCTGGAGGCGATGCGCCAGATGAAATGGGAGATGGGCCGCGATGCCGTCAGCATCCATCTGACATACGTGCCGTATATAAAGGCTGCCGACGAACTCAAGACAAAGCCGACCCAGCACAGCGTAAAAGAGCTTTTGGGAGACGGAATCCAGCCCGATATACTGATTCTCCGCACTGAAAAGCACCTGGACGACCATCTTCGCGCCAAGGTGGCGGGATTCTGCAATGTCGACCTGGAATGCGTTATCCAGAGCGAGGATCTGCCCAGCATCTATGAGGTGCCGGTCAATATGCAGAAGCAGGGCCTGGACGCAGCCATACTGCGCAAAATGGGCATTCCGGTTGGTGAAACGCCGCAGTTGGGAGAGTGGAACAGATTCCTGGCCATGCGCCGCAAGGCCACCGAAACAGTCAATATCGGCCTGGTTGGCAAATACGACCTGCAGGATGCTTACAAGAGCATCAGCGAAAGCTTGAGCCACGCCGCGACATACAACGACCGCAAAATCAACATCACATTTATCAATTCAGAACTGCTGGAGGATACTGACAGTCCTTTATGGGAGACTTTGCGCTCCCAAAACGGGCTTGTTATCTGCCCCGGCTTTGGTCAGCGCGGCATCACCGGCAAGATTATGGCGGCCAGATACGCCAGGGAGAATGACATTCCCCTCTTCGGTATCTGTCTGGGCATGCAGATGATGGTGATAGAATTTGCCCGGGACGTCCTGGGTTATACCGATGCCGACAGTACCGAAATGAATCCGGAAACGGGGCATAATGTCATCGATTTGATGAAGGAGCAGAAGACGGTTACCCAGATGGGAGGCACAATGCGCCTGGGCGAATATCCGTGCGAGATAAGGTCCGGCAGCCGAGCATTCCAGGCATACGGCGGCCGGACGGACATCCGTGAACGCCACCGCCACCGTTACGAATTCAACAACCGTTATCGCGACGAATACGAACGCGAAGGGATGCAGTGCGTCGGCATAAATCCCGATTCCAATCTGGTGGAGATGGTGGAAATACCAGCCCTACGCTGGTATATCGGCACTCAGTTCCATCCTGAATATTCATCCACTGTGCTTCATCCCCATCCATTGTTCATGAGCTTTATCAAAGCAGCAATATCAAAGTAGATTATGTGCGGAATAGTAGGTATTTTCAATATTGAAGGACAGTCTGATGCCCTTCGTCAGAAGGCGCTTGAAATGAGCCGTCGCATAAGGCATCGTGGCCCCGACTGGAGCGGTATCTGGTGCGGTGGCAGTGCCATCCTGGCGCACGAACGACTCAGTATAGTTGACCCTGAAAGCGGAAGGCAGCCGCTGTTTTCGCCCGACGAGGCGCTGGTGCTGGCCGTCAACGGCGAGATATACAACCATCAGGATATCCGCAGGCAGTTCGCCGGCAAATATCGTTTTCTGACAGGCAGCGACTGCGAGGTGATTCTGGCGCTGTATCAGCAGATGGCCGATAGCGCCGACGGCCGCCTGACGCACGAAGGCATTACCGCCATGCTGGAATCGCTGAGCGGTATCTTTGCTTTCGCGCTTTACGACTGCGAGCGGAATAGCTTCCTGATTGCCCGTGACCCGATTGGCGTGATACCCCTGTATATCGGATATGATGCCGACGGCAAGGTTTATATCGCCTCCGAACTGAAAGCGCTGGAAGGGGAGTGCGAGCGCTACGAACCCTTCCTGCCCGGTCACTATTATTGGAGCGGCAGCGGCAAGATGGAACGCTGGTATAAACGCGACTGGATGTCATACGACAATGTCAAGGATAACCCGGCCAGCAGCGAGGATATCCGGCAGGCGCTGCGCGGTGCCGTAAGGCGGCAGTTGATGTCGGACGTACCCTACGGCGTGCTGCTTTCCGGCGGTCTGGATTCCAGCATCGTATCTGCCATCGCAGAGCGGTATTCGCTAAACCGTATAGAAGATGACGACCGCACCCGCGCCTGGTGGCCTCGGCTGCACAGTTTTGCCGTCGGTCTCAAAGGGGCGCCGGATCTGGCCAAAGCCCGTCTGGTTGCCGAGCATATCGGCACAGTACATCACGAAATCAATTACACCGTACAGGAGGGTCTGGATGCCATCCGCGATGTGATTTACTATATCGAGACCTACGACGTCACCACCGTGAGGGCGTCTACGCCGATGTATCTGCTGGCCCGTGTCATCAAATCCGTGGGTATCAAGATGGTCCTTTCCGGCGAAGGGGCGGATGAGATATTTGGCGGCTACCTCTATTTCCACAAGGCGCCGTCGGCACGTGAATTCCACGAAGAGACAGTCCGCAAGCTCTCAAAACTGTATATGTACGACTGCCTGCGCGCCAACAAGAGTCTTTCTGCCTGGGGCGTTGAGGGCCGCGTGCCGTTCCTCGACAAGGAATTCCTGGATGTGGCGATGCGCACCAACCCTGAGGCCAAGATGTGCGCCGGCGAAACAATAGAGAAAAAGATACTGCGTGAGGCCTTTGCCGATATGCTGCCCGACGAAATTGCATGGCGGCAGAAGGAACAGTTCAGCGACGGCGTCGGATACAGTTGGATTGACAGTCTCAAGAAGATAACTTCCGAAGCTGTGAGCGACCAGCAGATGGCACACGCCGCCGAGCGTTTCCCCATCAATCCGCCGGCAAATAAGGAGGAATATTACTACCGAAGTATATTCGAAGAGCACTTTCCGTCGCAGTCGGCAGCGCTCAGTGTGCCTCAGGAGGCCAGCGTAGCCTGTTCAACCGCCATCGCCCGTGAATGGGACGAAGCCTTCAAAAAGCTCAACGACCCCAGCGGACGTGCCGTTGCCGGTGTCCACAATCAGGCCTATTAATTTATGGAATTGATCAAACACGAATGCGGTGTTGCTATGATCCGGCTGCTTAAGCCGGCATCTTACTACAAGGAGAAATACGGCAGCGACAAGTGGGGCATGGGCAAACTCTATCTTATGATGGAGAAGCAGCACAACCGCGGCCAGGAGGGCGCCGGCATCGCCTCTGTCCATCTCAATGCCGAGCCCGGCGAGGAATACATGTTCCGCGAGAAGGCGATGGGCAAGGATGCTATTTCCGATATCTTTGCCGCGGCGGGAGATGAGTTTGCCGGCGAACTGCTGATGGGCCATCTGCGCTATTCCACAACCGGCAAGAAGGGGCTGACGTATGTCCATCCGTTCCTGCGCCGCAATAACTGGCGCGCCAAGAATCTCTGCATCTGCGGCAATTTCAACATGACCAATATCGACGAGGTGTTTGACACCCTCGCCGCCCAGGGGCAGTACCCACGCACCGGCAGCGACTCGTACATTATGCTGGAGGAGATGGGGCACCGGCTTGACCGGGAGGTGGAGCGCAATTTCTCCATCGCCTCGCTGTTGGGGTTGCAGGGACGCGAGATCACAGATTATATCGATTCTAACGTAGATATTACCAAGGTCCTGAAAACCTCGATGAGCATGTTCGACGGCGGCTATGTGGTGTGCGGCCTCACCGGCAGCGGCGAATTCTTTGCCATGCGCGACCCGTGGGGCATCCGGCCGTCCTTTTATTACAAGAGCGACGAAGTGGTGGCGCTGGCATCCGAGAGACCTGTGCTTCAGACGACCTTCGATCTCAGGGCCGATGATATTTTTGAACTGGATCCCGGCAGCGCCTTGATTGTTAAGCGCGACGGCTCTTTCTCCATCAAATCGATTATTCCTGCCAAAGGAGAATCCAAGGCCTGCTCTTTCGAAAGGATTTATTTCAGCCGCGGCAATGACAGCGACATCTATCGCGAGCGAAAGCGTCTTGGCGAGCAGCTGGTGCCGGCCATCGAAGCCGCTGTGGAAGGCGATATCGCCCATACCGTCTTCTCTTACATTCCAAATACGGCCGAAGTTGCCTATTACGGTATGCTGCAGGGGCTGATGCGCCGCGGCCACGACGTCCGTTTCGAAAAGATTGCCTGGAAGGATATCAAGATGCGGACGTTCATCGCAGAAGGGCAGGAGCGGAACGACCTGGCGGCACACGTTTATGACGTTACTTATGGTGTGGTGGAACCGTATGTGGACAATCTTGTCATTATTGACGATTCAATTGTCCGTGGAACCACGCTCAAAGAAAGCATCATCAAGATTCTTGACCGTCTGCATCCAAAGAAGATAGTGATTGTGAGCAGCGCCCCGCAGATACGCTATCCGGACTTTTACGGCATAGATATGCCCCGCCTGGAAGAGTTCATCGCCTTCAGGGCCTGCATAGAACTGCTTAAAGAGACAGGCAGGTCGTCTCTGTTGGAAGAGGTTTATCAGGATTGCAAGCAGCAGTTACGTCTGGCTCCGTGCGAGCAGACTCTCCCCGTCAAGCGTCTCTACGAACCATTTACCGACGGTGACCTTAATCGAAAGATGGTAGAAATGCTATGCCCGGAAGGGGAGAAGGCCCCGGTGGAACTGGTCTTCCAAACTATCGACGGCCTGCACAGCGCCTGCCCGGATCACCGGGGCGACTGGTACTTTACCGGCGACTATCCAACCCCCGGCGGCATCCGCCTCTGCAACACAGCCCTGGTTCAATATTTCGAGAAATAAAGTATTTTCGTATATTTGTGGTTACATTTAATAATCACAAACAATGAAAAAGATTTTTGTTACTCTTTTTGCGATGCTGGCATTCTCTATGATGATGCCTGCACAGAATGTTGAATTCAGTGAAGATTGCGACGTTGCTTTTGGCAACGAAGTATTTGTTGTTGAGCCTCTTAGCTATCTTGGCTACGGCTATCAGCTTAAAAGCGCTGAGCCCGAGAAGGCAGGTTACAGCTCTGAATTTTTCATCAATGCCATGGAGCTTGGTTTCCGTCCGTTCAGCACCGGTCTCATAGCTATTGGCGTGGACTACAAATTGGACACTTATCGCCAGATTAAGGATTATTTCTGGGCTGCAAACGATAACGGTAACATCATCAGCTATCCTGCTTCTACGCTCCCCGGCTCCACAACTCTCAAGAAGGCCAAGTTGCTCGTTCACACCTTCTCAATTCCCCTGAGTTTTGAAGTGAATGCCGGCAAGAGTTCTTTCCGCATCGGTGCAGCTGGCGAATACAATCTTCCCGCAGTAGCCAAGTATAAAATGGTGAATAACGGTGAGGCCTCTTCTGTTAAAGGTAAAGGCACAGGTATCAACGAATTTACCTACAGCGCTTTCGGTTCATTCTCTTACGGCGGACTGGGTGTTTATGTAAGGTATCGTCCTTCTTACCAGTTCGTAGAGGGCCAGGGTCCTCACTTCAACAACTTGGTTGTCGGTCTGGTAATGGGCCTCGGAATGTAATCACATACAATTAATCAGAATAAAACAAGGGGACGGTTTTAATTCCGTCCCCTTTTCTTTATCTTTGCTCTCACTTATGAAAAAGACTGTATTTTCCCTGTTGTTTGTTTTTGCTGCCGCTGCCGCCTTTGCGCAGGCGCAGTTCCAGCCGCTTATCAATCTTAAACCTGACAAGACGGTGTTTCTATATGCCTCAGACGTGAACAGTGCTTTGAGCGCCATAGACGACCCAGTCGTGTCTGCCAAAGTAGAATGCCTCGGCCTTGCCGTAAAGGAAGAGTGCGGCATCACAAACCCCGAAAAGATGGTGGGCGACCTGGGGCAGATAACCGACATCAACGGCACTTCCCGTTTCGACCTATACTTCCCTGAAAAACCGAACGGAAAGATGGTGGTGATGTGTCCCGGTGGCGGATATGCCGTTGTATGTACTTATGGAGAAGGTCTCTATGCGGCGCAGTGGCTGCTGGAGCATGGCATCACCGTGGCGATTGCCAAACACCGTATGCCCAACGGTCACTGGACTGTGCCTCTGGACGATATGCAGGAGCTATACCGCTATTGCCGGTCGCATGCCGCCGAATGGTGCATCAGCAAAATCGGCGTGATGGGCTATTCGGCCGGCGGACATCTGGCCGCCAGCGTCTCCACGCTTTATGTCGATGATGCCACCCGCCCTGATTTCAGCATACTTTTCTATCCGGTGATTACCTTCGAAGGCCAGTATGTGGAAGGAGGCACCCGTGGCAATCTTCTTGGCTACGAGAATTATTGGGCAGAGAGGCGCAGTTACACCGCAGATGAGTTCATTGCCAGACAAAAGCAGTACGACGCTCTCAAAGAGCATTACAGCCTGGAAAAGAGGGTCGATGCAAACACGCCGCCGGCATTCATTGTTCACGGTCAGGCCGATGATGTGGTGCCGGTGCAGAACAGCCTGATGTATTACAGCCGGCTGGTCGAATGCGGCGTGAAAAGTGAGCTACAGGTGTATGATTCACCAAAGCACGGATTCTGCTTCTTTGGTAGCAACCTTCGCAGCCACGACTGGCTTGCGCCTGAGATAAGGTCTTCTATCAACAACAGCCTGGAACGCTGGCTGGAAAATCTGTAGGACTATGAAAAAGACGATACTTATTATTGCGATGCTTAGCCTGGTTTTCAATATGCAGGCAAAGCCCAAATATAAATATTACCCGAATACCGACCTTCGCCCCGACAGGACCGTTTTCCTGTATATGCCTACGGTGAAGGAGGCGAAGAAGGCACTGAAGTCGATACCGGATCCCGTTCACGCAAAGAAGGCTGAGACGCTGGCGCTGACGATGGCGGTGGAAAGCGGCCTGGATGATCCCGAGACTATGTTCGACCCGAACGGCGCCACTTTGAATATCAACAAGACGGCCCGTTTCGACCTTTATTTCCCAAAGAATCCCAACGGCAAGATGTTCGTGGTTTGCCCCGGCGGCGGCTACAACTGCGTTTGCCATTACATTGAGGGCGTGTATGCAGCCGACTGGCTCACCGAGCATGGCTATACAGTAGCCGTTGTCAAATACCGTCTTCCCAACGGGCATCACAGCATTCCTCTGACCGACGTTCAGACGGTGTTCCGTTATTGCCGTGAGCATCAGGCAGAGTGGGGCGTTGAAAAAATTGGTGTCATGGGCTTCTCTGCCGGCGGTCATCTGGCAGCCAGCGCATCGGTGCTATACGACGATGCTGCAACCCGTCCCGACTACAGCGTCCTGGTTTATCCGGTTATTTCTGTCACCGAACCTTTCGGCCACGTTTACACAGGCCAGAAGCTTATCGGCAACTACGACCAGATGCGCGCAGAAAACCCCGCCGAATGCGAACGCCTGATTGAGAGATACCAACTGCACGAGCGCGTCACGGCTGACACACCGCCGACATTCATGGTGCTCAGTTCAGACGACAAGGAGGTAAATCCCCTCAACAGCCTGGCCTACTATAACGCTCTGGCGGCCAACCGGGTTCCCAGCGAAATCCATGTCTACCAGCACGGCATCCACGGCTTCGGATTCGACTATTACAAGTTCAACCCGAACGATTGGCTGGGCGCCGCCCGCGACAATTTCTTTGAGGCTCTGGAACGCTGGCTGAATAACCGATAGGCAATGATCCTGCTGGTCCCTGATAAGTTCAAAGGCACATTTACCGCTACGGAAATAGCCGCCAAAATGGAGGCAGAAATCCGTGCATCCGGCAATACATCGGAAGAGATTGTGTCGGTGCCCCTGGCCGACGGCGGCGAAGGTTCGCTGGACGTATTCCTGAGGCATTATCCCGGCGCAAACGAGGTTCTGGTCGATACCAAAGACCCTCTGATGCGCGACATCGTGGCGCCGATGGCGGTTGCCGGCGACACCGTCTTCATAGAACTGGCGCGCTGCAGCGGCCTGATGATGATAGACGTTGCCGAACGCAATCCACTCAAGACAACTACATACGGTCTCGGTTTGATGCTGATGGCGGCGCTGGATTATTCCCCACGTAGGATAATAGTCGGGGTCGGCGGCAGCGCCACCAACGACGGCGGCCGTGGAATGATAGAGGCCATAGGACTGGAGAATCTGCGTCGGTTCAGTGATATCGAGGTCCTGGTGGCCTGCGACGCCCGCAATCCGCTGCTGGGACCGAACGGTGCTACATACACCTATGCACCTCAGAAGGGCGCTGATGCCGAAATACTGCCGGTGCTGGAAAGGCGGATGGAGGAGTGGGTGAGCACCGCCCGCGATTGGCTTTGCAGCATAGGTCACGACGACAGGGCGGCCGATTTTGATACTGTACCAGGCGGCGGCACTGCAGGTGGCACTGGAGCAGCCTTGTATGCCTTCTTGAGGGCCACACCGCTCAGCGGATTTACCTTCTTCTCACAGATGGTTGCACTTGAGGACAAGATTCGGGCCTCCCGTATGGTTATAACCGGAGAAGGACGTCTGGATGCTTCAAGCTTGAATGGCAAGCTGGTCGGCAGCCTGGCAGAGAAGTGCTCCGGTGCCTGCCGGAGGCTTTATGTGGTCTGCGGTCAGAATACTCTTGGCAGCGACCAGTCGATATGCGACATTGCACTTCTGGCAACCGATTTCAAAGAGAAGATTGGCCGGTGGTGCCGGGCCGACTACCGGAGCGATTATCTGCCCGACGGCGGCACCCTTTTCAACTTCGGATCAAGTTATGGTGTAATCGCCGGCTGCGATGAGGCCGGCCGTGGCCCGCTTGCAGGTCCTGTCTATGCCGCAGCGGTGATTCTTCCGGAAGGGTTCTATCATCCTTTGCTGAAGGATTCCAAGAAGATGACGGCGGCTCAGCGCGAACAGATGCGAGGTATCATAGAGCGTGAGGCAATCGCCTGGAGTGTGGCCAGTGTCTCTGCTGCGGAGATAGATGAGATAAACATTTTGCAGGCCTCAATCAAGGCGATGCAGACGGCGCTGCGGGGACTCAAAGTCAGACCGGATTTGATTTTGGTAGACGGCAACCGTTTCAATCCGTATTATGGCGTCGACGGGAATCGTATCCCGCATAAATGTATCGTCAAAGGCGATGACAAGGTGCCGGAGATAAGCGCCGCGTCGATTCTGGCCAAGACTTACAGGGATGAGTTTATGCTCAAGATTGACAAGGAGTTTCCGCAGTATGGATGGGCCCGCAATATGGGATATCCCACCGAAGAACACCGCGCCGCCATCCATGCTCACGGCCTCACCCCGTATCACAGAAAGACATTCACGGTTAAATAGCTTCTTCGAAGGCTTTCCACTGTTCTTCGAAGATGGAAAGGAGTTGCGGATCGCCCTGCTGGGAGTTCTGCAGGCAGCGTTTGATGTCGGCCAGGGAGAGATCCCAGCAGATGTATGCCAGCAGCAGATCGTCTGTAATGAAGGCGGTATCGAAGATGGCGCAGTCGTCGCTGCTGATGGTGACGTTCAATCCGCGCTTGATATAGCCGGCTGCGGGATGCTGACTCAAATCGGGAACATATCCCAGCAGCTGGTTACTCAGAGGGCAAACCTCCAGCATCACGCCCGCATCCTTGACCTTCTTCTCGACTTCCGGATATCGGTAAAGATTCATTCCGTGGCCGATGCGCTTGATACCAAGTTCAAGAGCATATTCGACATTGTGGTTGTCGGGGTTTACAGACTCTCCGGCATGCATAATCACGGGCACCTGTGCCTCACGTAGCACTGGAGCATAGTACTTGAGATCCTTGCCGCAATCCTCGTCGCCGACCATATCGAAACCCAGAATCACATCGGGGTACTTCTCAATCATACGGCGGGCGAATTCCAAACGCTCAGGGACGCTTTCGACGGGAACACCCTTGTAGTAGCAATAGATAAGTCTGACGGTAAACCAGGGATAGCGCTCCCGTACTTTGGTCTCTATCTCCTTGACCGTATCGATATATTCCTCGGGTGAAAGACGGCGACCGTCCTCATCAAAGATAGTCTGGCTTATATAGCGGAAATCGACGCCCATCAGACCTTCTTCAGCCATGCGCATCATTACCTCTGTGTAGAGGGCAACGAAGAACGGTTTGTAATTGTTGACGGCCTTGAAACGGTCGAAGATGGCCTCGAACTTGGGCCAGATATTCTCATCTATGTTCTCCTTGTCGGAGGTGCACATCACAAAAATCTTCTCCTTGAGCTCAGGTTGTGCGGCCACCGCCACCCGGAGGTTTTCCCAGCCGGCAGGTATGTCACCCTCGAACCAGGCCTTGTGGGCCAGCTGCATGTTTCTGAATTCCGGAGTTTCCGGTGATGTAAACACATAGACATCGGGGCAGGAGAGGGCCAGCGAAAGCATGTAACGCAAATCAAAGGTGGCCTCTATATGGGCGTGCATAAGCCGGCCCTTGGGCATGCGGCGGAATATGTCGTAGAGCGCTGTTTGCTGCAATGCGGGCAGCGCCTTCTGAAAGTCGTTAAAAACCAGCCGGTCTACATCGTGAGCAAGGTATTCCCGCCTCAATTTGTCTGCTTTCTGCTCTATGTTCATAGGTCCAAATTTTTTCAAATTTACAAATAATATTCACATATTTGTAACCTGAAGTCAAGTATGCGAAAATCTCTGCTCATTATATCGGTCTTTATGCTTTCGCTATTATCCTGCAACAGGGTCAAGGACGGCGACCACTTGATTGATATTTATGTCACCAGCGACGTCCACGGATGCTATTTCAGCAAGTATTATCTGGACGACAGCGTCAAGCCTAACTCCTTGTCCAAAGTCTCTTCTGTAGTCGGTTCTGCCAGAAGAGACAATGAAGATATCATCCTGATAGACAACGGCGACAATCTGCAGGGAGACAACGTAGCCTTCTATTTCAATTATGTAGACACTTCCGCCAGGCATATTTATGCCCGTATGGCCGATTATCTGAAGTATGATGCCATAGTCCTTGGCAATCACGACGTGGAGGCGGGCCATCCTGTGTATGACCGTATCAAGGAGCAGCATACAGCACCACTGCTGGCGGCAAACGCCATCTGCACGGATGGCGAGAATGCTGGCAAACCGTATTTTGACGAATACGCCATCGTTTACAAAGGCGGACTGAAGGTTGCCATTATCGGCCTGACCAATCCAAAGGTTACACACTGGATAACCGAGAGTCTGTATGAGGGCATGGAGTTTCTTAATTGCGACGATATGGCCCAGGCTCTTGTGGACAGGGTCCGTGACAAAGAGCATCCAGATTTTGTGATTGTGGCGGCCCATTGCGGCAGCGGTGAGGAGGATATGGAGTCGATAGAAAATGACGGCCTCTATCTTGCCAAGCATTTGGATGGGGTCGATCTGGTAATCGGCGGCCACGACCACCGTTCCCGCACCGAAAGATATACCGACAAAGCCACACCTACCGCCTATGTGGATCCCGGAGCCAGATGCAACTATCTTGGCCACGCTGTTTTCAATCTGACCTACAAGGGCGGCAAGCGGGTAAAGGACAGCATCAGCCTGGAACTTATACCTATGGCTGATATAGATCCCGACGCCGGGTTCGATGCGGAATTTGAAGAAGACTACAACAAGGTAAAGGAGTTCACCCTGCGCAAGATTTGCATCGTAAGTTCGCCGTTCGCCCTGTCGGATGCACTGGACGGCCCGTCGGCTTACATGGACCTGCTCTATGACTTGCAGCTGTCCGCAACCGGCGCCGACATCACCTTTGCCGCGCCGCTGACATCTTCCGGCGTTATCAATGCCGGCGATCTTGTATATAACGACCTGACACGCATTTATCCGTTTGAAAACAAACTCTTTACCATATCGCTTACCGGCCAACAGGTCAAGAACTACCTGGAGTATTCATACGACCGCTGGCTTCGCCGCGAAGGCCCGGCATATTGCTACGATTCTGCCGGCGGCATCATTTACAATGTGTATAAGCGCAGGCCGATGGGCAGCAGGGTGGTGATAGAGTCCATGCAGGATGGTACGCCATTTGAACTAGACAAGACATATCAGGTGGCCATTACCTCCTATCGGGCGATGGGCGGCGACGGCCTGCTGTCCGTCGGCGCCGGTCTTGACGTCAGCAATCCCGATAATTACATCACCGGCCGCTACGGTGACCTCAAGGAGCTTCTGTATGATTATCTGGAGAAGGCCGGGACACTGGAGCCCAAAATAAACGACAACTGGAAATTCATAGATTAATAATACCAACCAACTGATTTCAAAATGAAAAGATTTGTTAAGAGAATTGTGATGATGATTGCCCTGGCGATGCCTGTAATGGCATTCGCCCAGCGCCCCGTGGGCCCGCTGCAGGCAGAGTTCAAAATGCCGATTTACCGCAACGCTAAGGTGGCCGACCTGACCATCGTGGTGCCGGAAAACGGCCCCAAGGTTGCCAATGTGGAATTCTTCAATCCCGAAGGTGCCAAAATCCGTACTGAGACTTTCAAGCTCAAGCCAGGCACCAACCACTGCAACGTGAAGAATATCGACAAACTGGCCGACGGTCGCTACGTGACCATGGTACAGCTTGGTGACACCACCCTCAAGCGCCTGCTCCGCATAGAGCATGTCCCCGAAATCGAGGCCCCCACAGAGCCTATTCCCTACAGGAAACTCATCTTCACCCCGGACAACTATATGTTCTCCAAGATCTCCAAGAATCTCAAGATAGAGTATTCCAAACCCAAGATATATGAGGCCGTTCCCAACACTGATTCGATTGTTGTCTATATCGGAGGAAACAGTTTCTACAGGACAGAAGACGGCCGTTTTGCAATCAATGTCGTGGCCAATCCCTATGTCGAGCGCTACGGTCTTTATGCCAAGAAACCCTACTACTACACTATGGTTGCAGACAAACCGGAGGGTCCTTATACCCGCGTAGAAGGTCCCGCTCCGGCACCGGCAAAGGGTGGCGGCAGGATGCATCTGTTTACCGGAGGTGCCATGATGTGCAGCGACCACCTCGACCAGGATTCCTATGAGTTGTACGACGAAGCCAAGCACGGTACCTACAAGTTGTCCGACATCAGGATTGCTCAACAGATCAATCCCCGTGACCTTGGCTGTGTTAAGGCTGAATATCGTACTTACTGGGCGTTTGTAACCACCTCTACCGGAGACACTGTACTTCTTAGCGATAAGCCCGTATTCCAGGACATCCCGGTTTACCACCAGGATCAGTGGGACACCGGTTTCACTACAAACGACAACTTTGGCAACAGCTGGCTCTCTGAAGACGGCAAGACCCTTTACATCGCCCGCGGCCAGACTGTCCGCCGCGACGCTCCCTACGATCTGGCTTATGACATGGTTGACGGCCGTATCCTGACAGTTTATTCTACCCAGGACGGCAAGACCTGGAAATATCACCACGCTTTCACTGCCGACGGCGAACGCGACACACCGTATACCCAACAGTACGGTGCCCGCATCTGCAAGATGCCCGATGCAGGTCTCTACCTTGTATTCGTAGAGCATTTTGTGGGCGACATGCAGCAGAGCAGCCTGGATCTGGACTACAGCCGCGACGGCGTCAACTTCTACGATGCGCCCGGTGACGGCCCGTTCCTCTACACCGACAATCTTGACGAATTCTACTTCGGCGGCCTGTACAACTTTGACACCGACATCGTTCAGAGCGGAAATAATTACTACCAGATGGTGGCCCAGGTAATGACCTGGCCCCACTTCTTCCCCGAGCCGCTGTTTGCCCGCAACCATCTTGCAGAGGTTACTGCCGCCGATTACGAGCGCATCTTCGGCAATCGCGGAATGAAAGAGAAACTCCCTTACTTTGACAAGGTCGGAGGTTGGGAAGGCCTGGCAAAACTGACCCGCGAAGGTCACAGTTCCATTGCCGTCATTTCTTACCGCGCCGACGGTTGGTTCGGTGTCAAGGCAGGTGACAAGACCGGTACTTTCGTGACAAATCCCATTGCAGGCGGTGGACGACTGTTTGTCAATGCCGATATCGAAGAGGGCGGACGCCTGGATATCGAGGTTGTCGGTTGCGCAAACAAGCAGAAGGTCAGCCTGAGCGGCGACGGCATCCACATGCCGGCATTCGACCTCCCCGAAGGTCCTTTCAAACTGAAAGTCAAGATGCGCAACGCCACCCTTTATACGATGTACATTGAATAGCCACCCGATACTATGAAAAATCATCTTTTGATATTTGCGGCGGCGCTTGCCATTTGTGCCTGCAGCCCCAAGCAGGAGCCTCTCACCCGCGACTTTGATCCGCCGATTATGGGCTGGAGCAGCTGGAACTACTTCAAGACCAACATAAGCGAATCTGTAATATGCGGTCAGGCCGACGCCCTGATATCCACCGGCCTGGCAGATGCCGGCTACAAGTATGTCAATATAGACGACGGCTTTACCGACGGCCGCGGCGATGACGGCCGCATCCGCATCGACACCACCAAGTTCCCCAACGGAATGAAGGCGGTGGCAGATTCCATCCACGCCAGAGGACTTAAGGCGGGTATGTATTCCGATGCCGGCGACAACACCTGCGCATCCCTGAACGTCAAACCCTACGGCCTTAACGTCGGACTCTACGGTCATGAATTGGAAGACTGCAAGATGATGTTTGACGAGTGGGGTTACGACTTCCTGAAAGTGGACAACTGCGGCGGTCGCCACCTCGACCTGAACGAGCAGGAACAGTTCACCAAGATTGCAGAGGCCCTTGCCGCCTGCGACAACAAGAACGTCAACTTCAATGTGTGCCGCTGGGTGTTCCCCGGGACCTGGGTCATAGATATCGCCGACAGCTGGCGTACCACCCACGACATCTGGGTCAACTGGGAACAGCTCAAGACCATCATTAAAGAGAATATGTATCTGGTGGCATTCACCGGTGGCGGTCATTACAACGATATGGATATGCTGGAAATCGGCATGGGATTCAAGCCGGAAGAAGAGCGTACCCACATGGCCTGCTGGTGCATTCAGAGTTCACCCCTGGTGGTCGGCTGCGACCTTAACAATATGCCGGAATACTCCATTGAGTTCCTGAAAAATGCCGATCTGATTGCCATGGACCAGGATCGCCTTGGTATAGCTGCCCCCGTGGTTCAGAAAGAGGGCGAAACTTATGTCATGACAAAGGATATGGAGCGGTTTTACGGCCCCAAACGTGCTGTGGTAGTAGCTAATCTGGGTGATGAAGAATCCCAGATAACTGTAGACCTGGAGGCGCTCGGATTCAAGGGCAAGGTTGGTGTTTACGACTGCTTCAAGCACGAAGATCGTCCCGAACTGAGCGATTCGTTCACCTTGACTATCGGCCCCCACGACAGCGAAGCTTTCTTTGTGACCGGCAAACGTACGGAGCAGTCCGTATATCAGGCCGAGGCAGCGTTTATGAAGGCTTACACAGAAATCAACGAGCAGGACTACGAAGCCTATCGCCGTCCTTACGAAATCCCTTCGCCCCGCGTTCGCGAGAGTGCATCTGCCCAGATGGGCTACTATATCACCGAACTTGGCGGATGGGAAGACAACTGGCTGGAGTGGCGCAATGTCTACAGCTTCAAAGGCGGCGAGTATGTGCTCACTTTCAGCCTCGCTTGCGCCGACGAGCGCGATATGACTTTGTCAGTGAACGGAGAACAGGAAGAAAAGTTTGAAGCCATCACCACCGGCGGCGACCTGGAATGGAGGGAACTCAGTACCAAGGTCAACCTCAACAAAGGTTGGAACGTCGTCCGTCTGGAGAATGCTTCCTCCGCCATGCCTTCCGTAGATTTCATGACCGTCAAAAGATTTGAATAAATGAAGAGATTCTTTGTTTCCGCTGCCCTTGGTGCGCTGATTCTTCTTGGCGGTTGCAGCCAGGAGGGCATCGAGTATTCCGTTGACCATACCCCCACGATGGGTATGAGTTTCTGGAATGCTTTCCAACTTAATATCAACGAAGATTTGGTCAAGGACCAGGCGCTCGCTGTCAAGGAGTTGGGCTATGCCGATGCCGGATATAAGTTTATCAATATCGACGATGGCTTCCAGACTCCGCGCGACTCTGCCGGCAATTTCCAGTACAATGCCGAGCTGTTTCCGGGCGGTATGCGTGCAGTGGCCGATTATATCCACTCTCTTGGCCTCAAGGCGGGCATTTACACCGATGCCGGCGACAATACCTGCGGCAGTGAGAACAAGTATCCCTACGGTCTTGGAACCGGCCTCTACGGCCATGAAAAAGAGGACTGCAAGCTCTTCTTTGACGAGTGGGATTACGACTTCATAAAGATTGACTTCTGCGGCGGCCAGAATGCCAAACTGGATGAAAGGGAGCAGTACACAAAGATTGCCGAGGCTATCCGCGCATGCGACAAGAAGGACATCATCTTCAACATCTGCCGGTGGCGTTTCCCCGGCACATGGGCGGCCGACCTGGCCACGTCATGGCGCACGACTTATGACATCCGTCCCTGGTTCTCACGCGTGAAGTATATCATAGACGAGAACCTCTGGCTGCAAGCCTACACCGGGGGCGGTCACTACAACGACTGCGATATGCTCGAAATCGGTTCCAAGTGGCCCGGCAGCGATGCGCAGCTCAGCCCCGAAGAAGAATTCACGCACATGGCATACTGGTGCATCACTTCGTCTCCGCTGATTATGGGATGCGATATGCGCAAGGTGCCTGAGAGCAGCCGTGAGGTGATGCTCAACAAGGACCTTATCGCCATGGACCAGGACTGCCTCGGACTGGGTGCCCCGGTTGTCCAGCGCCAGGGCGAGACTTATGTCGTGGCCAAGGATATGGAACGCATTTTCGGTCCCAAACGCGCTGTGGTTGTTATGAATCTCTCTGAAGAGCCCTCCAGCATCGACGTCTCCGTGGAGGCACTGGGATTCAAAGGCCCTGTCAAATTATATGACTGCCGGGTACACAGCGATGTGCCTGTAGAAGACCCCGAGACATCCTTCAACATCAACCTGGATCCGCACTCCAGCGTGGCGCTGTTCGTTACAGGTAAACGCATAGAGAAGAGCGTATATCAGGCAGAAGAGTCCTACATGAAGATGTTCAGCACCGTAGAAGGATATCAGTCGCCCGTCTATCTTCCAAACGAATCGGCCGATATGGGTATGTATGCCGCCGGACTCGGATGCAATTCCGATAACTGGCTGCAGTGGAACAATGTATTCAGCCGCAAGGGCGGCGAATACGTAGCCACCGTCCGCTATGCCTCGGCCGGTGAGACCGCTTTCAAGGTCAGTGTAAACGGCAAGGAAGCAGCCTCTTTCGACAAACTGTACACCGGCAACGACTCTTCTCCATGGGATGTCGTAAGCTTCAGGATCAAGCTTAAAAAGGGGCTTAACGAGATTCGTCTGAGCAACGATACCGGCTTCATGCCCAGCATCGACTGTCTGACTCTCCGTAAAGAACAAAGATAACTCGTGAAGCGGTTTGCCGCCATAGTTATCGCTTGTGTGATTCTGTTCGGCTGTTCGGCACCGCGCCGTTCGGTTGCGCCGGTTATCGGCATATCCGCAGCCGGCGTAGGCCAGAGCCGGGTAGGGCAGGACTATATCGATGCCGTCTTCGCAGCTGGCGGATTCCCTGTCATTATTCCTATACTGACCGATTCCCTGGCTCTGGCGGCGATTCTTGACAAGGTTGACGGCGTACTGATGATTGGCGGAGAAGATGTCGATCCGGCTTTCTATGGCGAGGCTGCGCTTCCAGAAATGGGCGAGATTAATGCGCCGCGGGATACTTTCGATTTGATGCTGGCGCGGATGTCAGTGCGCGGTCACAAGCCGCTACTTGGCATCTGTCGGGGAATGCAGTTGATCAATGTCGCTTTCGGAGGAACTCTATGGCAGGATATTCCTTCCCAGATACCACTTTCGCAGGTAAAGCATAAGGTTGGCGACGGCGAGAATCCTTTCCACGATATCTTCATACAGGCTGATAGCCGGCTTGCACGTCTCACAGCCGCCGGTAAAAGCCGCGTGAATTCATACCATCATCAGGCAGTAAAGGATGTCGCTCAGGGTTTCGTTGTAACAGCCACTTCGCCCGATGGCCTGCCGGAGGCAATGGAACGCATCGCCGGCGCCGACCGCATCATTGCGGTACAGTTCCATCCTGAAAAGATGTTTGCTTCAGGAGATGTCCGTTTTCAGCCTCTGTTCGAGTGGCTGGTGAAAGAATCTCGCAAATAAATTTTGGCGGATTCAAAAATTGATATATATTTGCATCCGCTTTTGAAAGGGAGCTTAGCTCAGTTGGTTCAGAGCGTCTGCCTTACAAGCAGAGGGTCGGGGGTTCGACTCCCTCAGCTCCCACAAAAAAAGAGAAGCCGCTTGGCTTCTCTTTTTTTGTGGGAGCTAAGCTCCCGCCTATTTTACTAGGTGGCTCTGCCCCCTAAAACCCCCGCGGCGCAAGGCGCCGGCCGCTTAAGCGGCACGTGTTGGAGCTGAGGGAGTATATCGACCCTATAATACGGGGGCTATGCCCCCGAACCCCCATCGCTTCGCTATCGCCTGATGGCGATTGTTCCCGAAGGTTTCTGCCCGCCAATTGCATCTTATTTGACAAATTGTCAGTCTGCAGGTGGTGGTATTCTTTTTGCCTTATTGAGCGAAAGCAAAAACGATAATAATTAATACTCAATAATATGGCACAAGAGAAAACACAGGGAAAGATTGGCGTAACCACCGAGAACATCTTTCCGGTAATCAAACAATTCCTTTACTCCGACAACGATATCTTTATCCGCGAGATTGTGGCTAATGCCGTGGATGCGACTCAGAAGATGAAGGCCATGGCCTCCAAGGGCGCGTACAAGCGCGAGCTGGGTGACCTGACAATCGACATCGCAGTGGGCGAAGCCAAACTGCCGGGCGAGAAAGAAGGGGATGAGATAACCTGCAAGACCATCTCCGTAACCGACCGCGGCATCGGCATGACAGAAGAGGAGGTCGACAAGTATATCAACCAGATCGCCTTCAGTTCCGCCGGAGAATTCCTGGAGAAATATAAGGATCAGAACATCATCGGCCATTTCGGCCTCGGCTTCTATTCTTCGTTCATGGTATCCCGCAAGGTCGAGATTGACACCCTGTCGTGGCGCGCAAACGCCAAGGCGGTCCGCTGGAGTTGCGACGGCAATCCCGAATACACAATGGAGCAAAGCGACCGCAAGGAGCGCGGCACCACCGTCACACTGTATCTGGACGCCGAGAACGAAGGCTTCGCCGACCGCTGGAAGCTGGAGAGCCTGCTCAAGAAATACTGCAAGTTCATGCCTGTCACCATCCGTTTCGGCAAGGAGCAGGAATGGAAGGACGGCAAATATGTCGACGGCAAGAAGGACAACATCATAAACAACTGCGAACCCATCTGGACCAAGAAGCCAGCTGACCTGAAGGATGAGGACTACGACAAGTTCTACAAGGAACTCTATCCTATGCAGGATGACCCGCTGTTCCACATCCACCTGAATGTAGACTATCCGTTCAATCTGACCGGTATTCTCTACTTCCCCAAGATCAAGGACCGTATGGACCTCTCCCGCAACAAGGTTCAGCTTTACTGCAACCAGATGTTCGTGACCGACTCCGTGGAGAACATCCTGCCCGAATTCATGACCGTGCTGCACGGCGTGATTGACTCGCCCGACATCCCTTTGAACGTATCCCGTAGCTATCTTCAGAACGACAACAATGTGAAGAAGATAAGCCACTACATCACCCGCAAGGTGGCCGACAAGCTGGAAGAAATCTCAAAGAACAACGCCAAGGAATTCGAGGAGAAGTGGGACGATTTGAAGATATTCATCGAATATGGTATGCTAACCGACGCCAAGTTCTGTGAAAAGGCAATGGAGTTCGCGCTGTTCAAGAACACCGACGGCAAGTTCTTCAAGATGGAAGACTACCGTAAAGCAATTGAAGCCAACCAGACCAACAAGGACAAGAAGGTCGTTTACCTGTATGCGACAGACAAACTGGCCCAGTATCAGTACATCGAGAATGCCAAGAACAAAGGCTACGACGTACTGCTGATGGACTGCCAACTGGATGCCCATTACGTGGGTCTGCTGGAGCAGCACATCCACGACAGCGTCTTCACACGCGTGGATGCCGACATCCTTGAGAAACTCATAGAGAAGGAGGAGATCAAGGCGGTGGAAATGAAAGAAGACGAGAAGAAGCACATCCAGGAAGAATTCGAGAAGATCCTTCCCGAGGGCAATAAATACGAAGTAGTGCTGCAGAACCTCGGTGAGACAGCCGATGCCGTCTCCATCAACCAGAACGAATTCATGCGCCGTTATCGCGACATGGCAGTGGTCAGTGGCGGCGGTATGAACATGATGGGCGAAATGCCGGCATACTATAACGTTACGGTGAATGCCGACAATGCCCTGATAAAGAAGATCCGCGAGAGCAAAGGCGGTATCAGCGCCGACAATGAACTGCTGCGTCAGGTTACCGACCTGGCACTGCTGGCCGCCGGCCTGTTGAAGGGGAAAAGCCTATCGGACTTTATCCGCCGCAGCGCCGAATTGCTGAAATAAATCTTCCGCAATAGATAAACAACAAGCAGCCCGGTCTGAATTTCAGGCCGGGCTGCACTTTCAAAACAAACTAAATGGACGGCTAAAGATTGCCGGGCAGGTCAGGAAGTTCTGACGAACCGCCCTTGGTCTTCAGGCCGTAATATGCCTCTCTGAGGGCTGCAAGAGCAGCTTCGATGGCATCGTAGTCGTTACCTTCCACAACTGCCTTTGCTGCGGCAAGAGCCTCATTATATACTGCCAGAGTCTCCTCTGTATATTCATACTCGTTGGGGTCATTTTCCTCGTCCTCGAGCCAGGCGATAAGGTTAGCCAGGTCGGTCTTGACAGAAGCGCGGCTGGTGATGGAATATTCCAGGGTCTTGTCGTTGAATGTCAGAACCCATTCACCGAGTTCGACGGGAATATAGACATAAGTGTCGCTGCTGTTCTTCAGCACAAGGTGACCGGGATTGCTGTTGTCAAGGTTGTATACCTTGGCGGAATAAGAAGTGCCGGTAGGGATCACAAAACCGATGCTGCCGTCCCATCCGACATTGCTGTCGGTTACATTCAGAGTCTTGGTCCAGGTGTGGTTGTCATCGCCCTGGGTCATCTTGTCGGCGTTGGTTACTTGCCAAGCGCTGGAGAACTGTACGTAGAGAGCGGTCCAGGTTGCCTTCTCTGCAAACAGGGCGGTCAGGTCAAGATTCTCGGAAACGGTAAAGGTCCTCTCTGCATTGGTGTCGCCGTCGGACCAGCGTTTGAACACATAGCCGGCTGCAGGAACGGCCTTGATGGTCACCTGAGTGCCTTCTTTATATGTGCCTGCGCCTTCTACAGTGCCGAATTCATCATTGGAAGAGGCAAGGGCAATAGTGTATTCAGCCTTTGCCCAGGGGCTTACCGGAATAGTCTCGGTAACCTGTGCGAAATCGTCCACTGTAGCGGTAGAAATCATTGCGGTAGGCTCGTAGTCGCCGTTGATCTCAAGGGTGAAGATATAGGCGACACCGGGGATAAGGCTGGTGATTTCTTTGCTTACCTCAAAGGACTCGCTTTCGCCTGCATCTTCCTTACCGTTGCCGTTCTTGTCGTTGGTCCAGTAGATGGTGTATTTCACATTGGTGGCTTCACGATCGTAGGTGGTGCCTGCGGGGCTGGTCATAGTCTTGGCCTCTGCCACAACGGGGACGATGTTGGCAACAATCAGATTATTGCCTCTGTCGCCCTTGGAGAGGGGAGCGTTTACGCTGCCGGCGGTGTTTCCCACCATACCGCCCACATAGTCGGTATCGTCAGAAGGCTGTGCCCAGCAGTTTGCAGGGAGTTTCTTTACTCTGGTACCGTCGGGGAGAGTTACATTCGCAGGCTCTTTCCAGGTGAAAGTACCGGTGCGGTAGTAAGAGTTCAGGTCGGCGTGAACGCGGACGTCCCAGTCGGAATTATTGATGACATTGGCCCTGATCTGGGATGCGATGTGATAGAAATTGAAATGCACGGGAGCAGCACCGTCCTCGCTGGGAGAAGTGGTGGTGACAGCCACCAGCGGGTCTTTCTCAAGGAACCAGTTGTTGACATAATTGTCGGGGCCGATGGTGCCGTCGTTCTCGATGGTCAGATCTTTGGGATAAACGGCGCGGAAGGTCATCTTGCCGGCCTTTACCCACATTGCGTTCTCGTTGGTGAAATGACCCTCACCGTCGGGGGTGAACTCATAATTCCAAATGGGTTCATTCTTGACATTTGAGGCAAACACATTGAAGCCTGCGTCAAGACTTGCTGTTGTGGCTGTTGTAGCCGCCTTTGTGACGTTGTCAAGACCATTGACATCGGCCTGGGCAAAGACCCTGTTGGAAGATAGTTCTGTGAGCCAGCCGTCGGGAGTAAGATCCAGATGGTTGTGGCAAGCTGTGAGCGACACAAGGGCCGCTGCAATCAGAAGAATAGATTTAATCTGCTTCATTACTTTTTTGTTTAGTATGATTAGTTGTTATTTGAAACATCTGTCGGGGAGGGCTGCCATATGTCCGGGGTTGATATAGCAGACCATAGTGTTTATCAGTTCGCCTCTGGTGTCAAATTCATAGACCCGGCCGGCCGAGGTAAAGGACTTGGCCTCGCACATATACAGGTGGCCGGTGTATGGGTTCTGATATACGCAGTAGGGATTCTGGATGCTCTCGAAAGTGCTCTGAGCATCGGAAGAGAAGCGGCCGGAAGGAAGCCGGTAGCCGTCGTAGACAATGTCTTCATAGGGATCGATTGTCTTTAGACTGTATGTAAACTGATTGGTATCATAAGAATACGAAGATCCCACTGCCAGGAATTTGTCATCCATGGTTGTGGTGTTGTAGGTGCAGGGGAAATCATATACAGTGTAGCTGTCGTCTGCGCAGTCAAAGATTATGGTGCGGGCAGGCGTAGAGCCGTAGTCGCCCGGAGAGTTGATGCAAAGGAACCGTCCGCACTGGGACATCTCTCCGTAAAGGTTTATTATCGGGCTGCCTGTCTCAGGATCTACAATGCCGACATTTCTGATAAGGTTCATTGTGCCGGCATCTACCACCGATACTGAGTTTTCGTAACCGTGTTCTTCAGAAAAAGAATAGCCTCCGGTGTTGGCTATGTACAGCCGCCCGTCGTAATATGCCACCCCTTCGGGTTCATAACCGACCTCGCAGGTGGCCTTCACCTTAAAATCGTCTAGGGATACCTTTGCAACATAGCCGTGCTGATAGTATTCGCCCAGGGCTGTTTCGTGGGCATAGGAAGTGATGTACAGATAGCCTTTGCCGTCCACGCACATAGCGCGGCAGTTTGGCACATCTTCTGTCTGAGCCACGGCCTCTCCGGTGGGCTTAATATACTGGATAATGTTGGACCAGTTTACCGAGATGGCGACCAGTTCGTCGTTTATCATCAGCACATCTTCGGGAGTGTCGCCTATTGTCATTCCGGGATTCATCTTGCGGAACCAGCCATTGGTTATGGAGCCGTTTTCTATGAAGGAAACCTGTCCGTTATTGGACTGCCAGTTGCCCTCGTTGAGCAGTATCACCCTTTCGTTTACGGTGGCGTCCGGGTCATTCGCATTGGGTTTGAAATCCTTTTCAACATCCACCGAATATATGGTGCTGCGCCTCAGGGTGAGATTCTTATACTTGGCAGTCAGGGTATTGCCGGTCTCTGTAGTGGCCGTCAGGGTCAAGGTGTGGGTGTCAGGCGGCACCACCACCATAAACCTTGCAGCCCTTTCGGGGCCAACCGGAACATCCGGCGTCTCCATAGTAATCTCGTAAAGCGGCTCCTGAAAGGATATAGCGCAATCGGAAGTCTGCACCACGGCGCGGCCGGCCAGCGGCTTGTTAGACTTGAGCGATATTGAGCGGATATTGGTATTCTGAGTCAGTGTGGTGAGGGAGACATTGAACACGCACATCACGTGCTTGAAGCCAATCTTGGTGATATCGGTGGTGGTGCCGGCCATAGCCAGGGCACCGCTTCCCACAGAGTTCTCTACATAACCCTGCGTGGCAGGAACATTTACTGTAAAAGACTCTACAGAATGCTCCAGGATGGCGTCGTAGGGATAGTAGGTGGCATAAATTTCAGCCTTGCGCACCGGCTTTTCGGGTGTGAAGGAATTGCCGGAGACATTGTTGTACTTGTAAAGTGCGCTGCCGCCGGTCAGCCCAAACGAATCGCTTGCCTCCCACGAGAGGGAATTGCCGTCAAGCACGGTTTTGGTGGCGTCTTGAGGCACGATAAGTTCTGCCGTGACTGTTGCCGGGCATCCGGCCTCGATGTCGCCGGCAATGCGGTCGCTGCAGGCACAAAGCGCCACAGCGGCCAGAATGAATAATGAAATCCTTTTTATCATAGTTTGATTTTGTTTAATTCATACATAAGGGTCAGGGCAAACCGGCGGCCGGGGAGGGGCCAGCGCTGCACCACCTCGTAGCGGACGTCGAATATGTCGTTGCACTCCAACGCCAGGGTTATATTGTTTTTGAATGTATATTGCACCTTGGCGTCGGTGCAGTTGTAGGCGGGCATCCGGTCTTCTTCCACATAGCTCCAGTATCTTTCCGAGCAATACATATGGGAGAGGCTTGCCTGCCATCCTTTATGATGATATGAGAGGATAGCAGAGGCAGAGAACTTGGGAGAATAAAGGAACTGGTGCTTCCAGGAGAACTCGTCGTCGGGGTCGGACATATCCAGCACATCCTGCCAGGTACTGCTCACAAACAGCGAGATATCTTTATATGTGGCTCTGGCAGACAGATCCACGCCGTTGGTCACCACATAGCCGTAGTTCATCATACGCCAGTTGTAAGATGCTCCCTGCGGGATGCAGACTATCTTGTCTTTCACTTCGTTGTGATAGGCATCCAGCTGAATCATCACGGCCGGGCGGCTGAAGGTCACTCCAAGGTCGTATTGCTTTGTATATTCAGGTTTCAGGTCGCGCCTGCCCACCTGGGTATAATAGAGGTCGTTAAGGGTCGGCGCACGGAATATCGTTTTGTAGAATGCCCTGATGGTGAAGTCTTTTATTGTATAAGAAGCGTGGGCCGACGGGGTCCATCGGGTCAGACGGCCGGCCGTGGCCATTTTTGAGTGATCCTTGATGTTTGTGTACAGCACCGAGGCGGAACACTTGATGCCGGCATAATCGTAGGTGGCGCTGGCCACCGATTTGAAATCGCTTCGCCACAAATAGGACATACCGGTCACGTCGCATCTGAGGTCGCTAAGGCGCAGGTCTGGCGAAACGGAAAAGCAGAGACGCCGGCCGCTCCAGGAATATACCGCGCCGTTGTAAAAGTCCTGCTGCCTGTAGGTATTGTTGTAGTGCACAAACTGGTTCTCAAGGAACCGGGCATCTGCGTGTAGCTTGTCGTAGGCATAGCGGGTGTTGTATTTGAAGGAATGACGCCCCCAGTTGTTCCGGTATGTAAGTTGGGCGAAGGTGTTGAAATCATCTTCACGGCCCACATCGCCATATTTGTCCGAAAGTCGCCTCACAATGCCTCCGGGCAGGCCCCTTTCAGAAGAGTAGAGGTACAGGTGGCCGGTGAGGTGGTCGTCGAAATAGCCGCACTCAGCGCGATAGAAAGTTATGTCGGAGTTTTTCCTTACGCCGACGGTATCCTCGTAGGCCGAATGATAAGAGAATGGATAATTGCCACAGCTGTGATAGCCTTCGAAATCGGCAAAGAATCGGGTCTTGTATGATGCGTGCAGCTGTGCGCGGTTGGTCTTGAAAGAACCCTGGCTCACAAGGGCTCGCAGCGATGTGGCCTTAGGGCGGCGGGTGGTGAAATATACCGTGGCGGCAGAAGCGTATTCAGAAGCCGTCATCTGCGGCGAGACCTTGTTGGCGTTGTAGAGCTCTACTGATTCCATATTCGCCAGGGAGTATTTGCCAAGGTCCACCGTGCCGTTCTGGCAGTTTGTAATACGGATGCCGTCTATATAGACGCCGGTGTGCTGTGTGCCCAGCGAACGGACGTTAATGGTTTTCTGGCCGCCGAGGCCGCCGTAGTCTTTAATCTGGACTCCGGAGAAATACTTCAGGGCATCGGCCACCGTAGAAGTGGAGAGCGACTGCAACTCTGTGCCCGAGAGAGTCTGGCGGGGCACTATGACCTCGTTCCTGCGCGCCGTGACACTGGACTCGGCAATGGTATCCACCTGTGGTTGGATGACCTGCAAAGCCAGCAATGCAATCATCAGTTTGAGCATACACACCTGTTCTTAACGACCAGTGCGGCAGAATGCACGGCGCAGCGCAAACGGATAAACCTTAAACAAAAGGCTATGGGTGAGTGCCGACCGACCCGTCTCCCGCAGGTCTTGTGGTTATACGTCAAAGGCAGGTCTCCTGGCTTGTTCCTCTTCCGGCGCCTTCCCAGGTTGTAACCCAGTGGCAAAGAATGCCGGAGAACAAATAGAACTTACAGTAGCGGGAACTGCTCGGGATTTGCACCCGATTCCCTATTAATCCTTGTTCGGACAATGCAGCCGATTAAGGAACCTTTGTGTTTCGGGCGCAAATGTAAGCAATTTTCCGTCGAAGTGGTTTGTTTTTATTATATTTGCAATAATATAACCTTATCTACAGATATGAGTATTACCATCGTTCCGGTAGAGACACGGCGTCAAATGAACCAGTTCATCGATTTCACGCTGAACCTCTACCACGATTGTCCCTACTATGTGCCGGAGCTTGCCTTTGACACCAGGGCGACACTTGATTCCAAGAAGAACCCTGCTTTTGAATTCAGCGAGGCGCAGCCTATGCTGGCTCTCAAAGACGGAAAGGTGGCGGGCAGGGTAGTGGCCCTGATAAATCAGAGGGTAAACGAAAAGTGGCAGCACAAGATTGTCCGCTTCGGCTGGATAGACTTCATAGAAGACTACGATGTCTGCAAGGCCCTTCTGGATGCAGTCTGCGCCTGGGGCAAGGAACGCGGCATGGACCGGCTGGAAGGCCCTATGGGCTTCACAGACTTTGACCGGGAGGGTGCCCTGACCACAGGATTCGACCGTTTGGCCACAATGGCCACCATATATAACTATCCGTATTACATAGAGTATTACGAGCGCTACGGCTTGGTCAAAGGCGCCGACTGGATAGAGCACCTGGTCACTGTTCCCGAAGAGATTGACGAGCGTTACGCCAATATGAGCGAGCTGCTTTCACAGCGCTACAATCTGCACGTTACTTTTGCAAAGAACGCGCGGGATATGAAGAAGAATTACGCCAAGGATATCTTCAAGCTGCTGAATACTTGCTATGCGGATCTCTATGGCTTTGCCCAGCTCAGCGACAGGCAGATAGACAAGTATGTGGACGACTATATCACCTTTGCCGACCTGAGCCTCATCCCTATGGTTTTTGACGAGAACAACAATCTGATAGCGGTGGCCATTATGATTCCATATTTGGCCAAGGCCCTTATCAAGAGCCACGGCAAGCTGTTCCCGTTCGGCTGGTTCCACCTACTGAAGTCCCTCTACTTCTGCCAGGGTGATACCGTGGAGTTCCTGCTGGTGGCCATACGGCCCGACTTTCAGAGCAAAGGTATCAATGCCTTGCTGGTATCGTCTTTATATCCCAACCTCAAGAAGAAAGGCTTCACCAAGGCCGAGACCAACTGCAACCTGGTGGACAACGACAAGGTGATAAACCTCTGGGGCCACTTCCCGCACGAAACCCACAAAGGCCGTCGTGCCTTTATCAAAGATATCTAGTATGGCAAATCCTTTTGATGCATTCACAAACCGGGGCAACAGAGGTTCCGGTTGCGGCCGTCCCGGATGCGGCTGCCTGATACTCATTATACTGCTTTTATTGGCTGCCGGTTACTTTTTCAGAGGCAACCTCGGCATCAATTTACCTCAGATCAACCTGCCCGGAGGGGGAACTATCTTCAATCAGGACCAGGACGAAAAGGAGAACGACAACAGCACTTTTGACTATAACCGCGACAAAGACTACGGCAAAAAGCTCAAGAAGCTGAACGACGACGACATCGATGGGATCTAAAAAGTGGCTTTTCGGCTTTCTGGGATGGGCCATCTTCGGCCCTATGGGAGCTCTTCTGGGGTTCCTTGCAGGGTCTATTTTTGATGTCTTCGGCGGCGGAATACAGATAGGCGACGGCAGTGATACTTACACCGGCGGAGGCACCACCTACACCAGGCGCACCTATCCCGGCAGCGGCTCCACATCCTCCGAAGAATACCGCACAGGGCAGCGCAACAGCTTTATGATGAGTCTGCTGGTGCTGGCCACGGCGGTGATCAAGGCCGACGGGAAGTTAAGCAGCGCAGAGCTTCAGAACGTACGTAACTTTATCCGCACCAATTTCGGCGACCAGGCGGCAGGCGAGGCAGAGAGCATCGTCCGCCAGCTGATGGCCAAGGATATCAACGTATTCCAGGTGGGGGCTCAGATCCGAACCTATATGAACTATTCGCAGCGGCTCCAGCTTTTCCAGTATCTGGTGCAGCTGGCACAGTGCGACGGTATGGTGCAGTCAGAGCTGGATGTGCTGGACTCAATTGCCAGCGCAATAGGCCTCAGCAATATCGACCGCGACTCGCTGCTGAATATGTACCGCCAGAGCGCCGATTCTGCATATAAGGTGCTGGGCATAGAACCCACCGCCACCGACGACGAAGTGCGCAAGGCATATAAGAAGATGGCTCTCAAATACCATCCCGACAAAGTGGCCACTCTGGGCGAAGATGTCCAGAAAGCTGCAGAAGAGAAATTCAAGAAAGTGCAGCAGGCCTACGAACAAATCAAGAAAGAACGCGGAATGTAAATCATACAGCTATGAGACAGCTAATCACCCACTTTACCGACAACGACCTCTATACCTTTACCTGCCAGTACTACGTGCTGCGCCAGTATCCCCGTGCAGAGGTGGAATACTCTTTCATTGACCGCAACAACACAGTTTATCCAAAGGGATTTGCCGATCTGCTCCAGGAGCAGGTGAATTATATGGCCGATGTGGTCATTACCGACGAAGAGGTGGAATATATGAAAACCAAGTGCTACTGGCTGCCTCTATGGTTCTTTACATACCTTCGCGGTTACCGCTTCAAACCCCGTGAGGTCAGCATTTCGCAGGATGCCGAAGGTCATCTGAACATCAAGGTCTGCGGCAAGTGGTTCTCTACGATTATGTGGGAGATGCCGCTGCTCAGCTGCATTTCAGAACTTATGCACATTCTCAACGGCGATATAGACCGCTACGATGCCGCCCTTGAAGAGAAGCGCGCAAGGGCAAAATCAGAGCAGATTTTTGGCGCCGGCCTGGTGCTTGGCGATATGGGTACCCGCCGCCGCCTCTCGTTTGACCATCAGGAGATGGTGGTGCGCGTGATGGCAGAGGTCTACAATTCCAAAGCGTGGCCCGGCAAATTCACCGGCACATCCAATGTATGGCTGGCAATGAAATACAACCTGCCGTGCCTGGGCACAATGTCCCACCAGCTGATTTCCTTTGAAGAGAATGTCAGCGGCGTTTTCGAGTGCAACTTCAACGTTATGAAGAAGTTCTCAGATGTGTTTGACGGCGACAACGGTATCTATCTCTACGACTGCTTTGGCGACAAGGTCTTCTTCGGCAACCTTTCCAAGAGGATGGCAATGATGTACAAGGGCCTTCGCGTGGACAGCGGCAACGAAGAGGAACAGACTGAGATGATCATTGATAAATACAAGCAGCTGGGCATAGATCCAGCCAGCAAGCAGGTGGTTTACAGCAACGGCCTGAATATTGACCGTGCCATTGAAATCCACAAATACTGCGCCGGCAGGGTGCAGGACTCTTATGGTGTGGGCACCTTCCTGACCTGCGACGTAACCGGCTGCAAGCCATCGAACATCGTGATAAAACTCACCCGCGGCCGCATCACCGAGCTGCGCGAGTGGCACGACTGCATAAAACTCTCTTGCGACAAGGGCAAAACCCTGGGCAACCCTGAAAAGTGCAAGTTTATCCTAAGTCAGATAGGCTGACGATATCCAACTGATCTACAATTGATTTAAGAGTGGCAGGTGTGACTTGTTGCGCCGCGTCGCTCCACGCACTGTCTGGGTCGCAATGACTCTCCACTATAAGGCCCTCCATACCCAGATCCATCGCGTGCTGGCACAGCGGGGCTATCAATTCCCGTTTGCCTCCAATATGGCTGGGATCACAGAAAACCGGCAACTCTGGTTCTCTCTTTTTGAGTTCCACTGGAATATGCCACATAGGTAAATTCCGGTAGATATTCCGTTCATAATACGAGAATCCACGGTGAATAGCTCCCAGCCTTTTGATTCCTGCCAGGTTGACCCTCTCCAAAGCACCTTGCCAGAGGTCGATTTCCGGATTGACAGGGTTTTTGACAAATACCGGGATATCTTCTCCGGCAAGAGCGTCGGCCACAGACTGTACTGCAAATGGATCCACTGCAGTGCGGGCTCCAATCCAGAGAATATCCACGCCATAATCCAGTGCTGCACGGACGTGCTCTGCCGTTGCAACTTCTGTGGCGGTGAGCATATCCAACTCTTCGTGAACCCGGCGCAGCCAGGGTAGGGCGGCAATGCCGTTTCCTTCGAATCCTCCCGGCTTAGTACGTGGTTTCCATATGCCGGCACGGAATATCTTGTAACCCGCCTCGTGCAGTTGGGTAGCGGTAGTCATCACTTGGGCTTCGGTTTCTGCCGAGCACGGCCCTGCTATTACAACAGGTCGGCCAGAATCAATTCCTGGCAGGTTAAGCGGTTGAATGTCTAGAGACATATTCTAATGGTTAAAGATTTGTTTCTTTGGATTCTATATATTCACCAAGTACCCTAAGGTCGCTGGTAAGGGGAGATACAGCCGCAACTCCCTGGCGGAAACGGGCAAGTGTATCATAGACAACGTCAATATAGAACATATACTCCCATTCCTTACCTATTATGGGCAGTGACTGTATCTTGGTCAGGTTAATATCATAGAAACTCAGCACGCTCAGCGCCTGGCTCAGTGATCCCTCTTTGTGAGGCAGTGTAAAAACCAGGGATGCTTTATTGCAATCTTCTATATGGCGCATATGGGATACGCGCTTTGAATTGCAGCAAAGCAGGAAGCGGGTGAAATTATGTTTATTGTCTTCAATCTCCTCTTCCAGCACCTTGAGGCCGAATGCGGCTGCATTGTCTTTATGGCAAATGGCGCAATGCCCCTTGAGGTGTTCCTCGGCGATAGCGCGGGCACTCGAGGCTGTGTCAGAGCGCTGCACAGCCTTTAACTGAGGATGATTCTGCAAAAAACGGCGGCACTGCATCAGAGCCACCGGGTGGCTGCCGACCTCTGTAAGTGTGTCCCAGTTATCCTCGGGAAGGCACAGCAGGCTGTGACTTATGTGGAGTTTATGCTCGCCAACCACGCTCAGTCCGCTGTCGCGAAGCAATTCATAATTGTGCAGAAGACTGCCTGCTATGGTGTTCTCAATAGCCACAAAGGCTATTATGGATGGGTCGTCGCGTACGCTGTCGAACACTTGCTCAAAAGTGTTGCAGCACACTATGTCCAACTCTTCAGATGCGAAATACTGATGGGCCGCTATGTCGTGGAATGACCCTCGGATGCCTTGAATTGCTATTTTTTTCATATGCACATAAAAAAACCGCCTCACCATAGGTGAAGCGGATATTTTGTTAAAGTAATTGTCTTGTAGAATTACAGAACAAGCCGCTTCACCCGTGGCCGGGTAAAGAAGAAACCAAAAAAGAAGAATGTTCTGTAATCTTTCATACCGCAAATATAAAATAAATTATTTGATAGATGCAAATGCCTGTTCCATATCGGCAATCAGGTCATCGGTATTTTCCAGACCTACGGAGAAGCGGATAAGGTCGGGTTGTACGCCGGCGGCAATCAACTGCTCGTCGGTGAGCTGGCGGTGAGTGTGGCTGGCGGGGTGCAGCACGCAGCTGGCGGCATCGGCCACGTGGGTCACGATGTTTATCAGTTTAAGGGAGTCCATAAACTTGATGCTGCGCTCACGACCGCCCTTGATCCCGAAGCACATCACACCGCTGCTGCGGCCTCCCTTGAACTGTTTCAGGGCCAGGTCGTGGTACTTGTCGCCGGGAAGGCCGGGGAACTTAATCCACGCCACTTCGTCTTTTGAAGCCAGATATTCCGCCATTACCTGGGCGTTGGCGCAATGGCGCTCCACACGCGCCTGAAGCGACTCCAGGCCGACATTCAGCAGATAGGAATTGAAGGGCGAGGGTATGCTGCCCAAATCGCGCATCAGCTGCACAGTGGCCTTGGTTATGAAGGCGTTCTTGCCAAATGCCTGGGCGTAGGCCAGCCCGTGGTAAGACTCGTCGGGCTCTGTCATTCCGGGGAATTTGTCGGCGTGGGCAGCCCAGTCAAAGTTGCCGCTGTCCACTATGGCGCCGCCCACAGAAGTGGAATGGCCGTCCATATATTTTGTGGTGGCGTGGGTCACGATGTCGGCGCCCCATTCAAACGGGCGGCAGTTAATTGGAGTGGGGAATGTGTTGTCCACAATCAGAGGCACGCCGTGACTGTGGGCAATGCGGGCAAACTTCTCTATGTCCAGAACATTCACTCCGGGGTTGGTCAGGGTCTCGCCAAAAAGCAGCTTGGTGTTAGGTCTGAAGGCGGCGGAAATCTCCCCTTCAGAAGCATCGGCATTAACGAAGGTGCACTCGATGCCCATCTTCTTGAGGGTGATGGCAAACAGATTGAAAGTGCCGCCGTAGATGGTGCTGGCGCTCACAAAATGGTCGCCCGCCTCGCACAGGTTCAGCACGGCAAAGAAGCTGGCAGCCTGGCCGCTGGAGGTCAGCATAGCAGAGCACCCGCCTTCCAGGGCAGCTATTTTGGCCGCCACCAGGTCGTTGGTGGGATTCTGCAGCCTGGTATAGAAATAACCGGGAGCCTTGAGGTCGAAAAGGTCGGCCATCTGCTCGCTGGTCTCATATTTAAAGGTTGTGGTCTGATAGATTGGAACCTGGCGCGGTTCGCCTTTCTTGGGGTCCCAGCCCGCCTTCACGCAAAGGGTCTCGGGACTAAGCTTCTTGCTTGCCATTGTCTTGGTTGTCTGTGATGATATGAATGTCGCGCTGAGGGAAAGGAATTTCTATGCCCTCGGCATTGAATGCGGTGTATATCTTCTCTTTAATTTCGGGGATCACTGCCAGACGGTCGCTGCTGCGCACCCACGCCTTTACCACGAGGTCCACGCTGCTGTCGCCAAAGTCGGCCACCTGAACCTGGGTGTCTTTGTATGCCAGCCTCTCCTGAAGGGGTATAAGGGCCTCGATGATAACCTTGCGGGCCTTTTCCACATCGGTGCCGTAGCTCACGCCCACGGGAATCTTGGCCAGCTCCCAGTTATGGCTCTTGGTCAGGTTCTTGAAGTTCTTGGCAAACAACTGGCTGTTTAGAAATGACATCATACTGCCATCCATAGTGTCTATTGTGGTGGTGCGGATGCCTACTTCCACAATGCGGCCTCGAATACCGTCACACTCTATATAGTCGTGCAGATGGACGCGCCCCATAAGCAGCGAAAGGCCGCAGAAAAGATCGTTGATGGTATCTTTAAGGGCAAAGCCGAAGCCGACACCCAAACCGCCCATAGCGGCAATGAGGCCCTTGCTGTCGATGCCCATAACCTTGACGCATATCACTGCAAAAAGGAACCAAGCGAGCATACTGCCCAGCGTAATATATAGCGGGATGGCGCCGGTGGTGTAATTCTCTTTATAAATCTCCTTGAGAGCAGTCTTGACCATATAAATGGCCCAAACGATGATGAATGCCAGCGCCACCAGAGCCAGTATGCTTGAAATATTGATTGTGAGAGTGCTCTTCTCATCTACAAGACCGGAGACAAGGTTGTTGTGAAGCACACCGTCGGCCCAGCTGCGCATACTGAACATCTTTGCGGCCCAGAGGAAACTGCCGGCAAACGAAAGGATACTAAGCAGCGGCAGCACCAGCTTCTCCATAGAGGGCTTAAGCCAGAGATTGCGGGCTTTCTTGCCTTTGGTGCGGCGATTGTCTGCGTGCTTTATGAGATAGTTCATACAAGTCACGGCCTGAAGGCAGGTCAGCAGCAGAATCCAAAAGATGATGAGCATCAGCGCCAGGAAGGTATATCCGACCCAGGCCAGAATGCACATAAGTCCGGTGACAATGCAGGTAAGCCACAGGGTTACCGAAGAGAAGCGCTCGCTGAAGCGTCCGTGACGCACCAGTTCGGACAACTGCCAAATGAAAGAGAGCAGCAACAGGGGAGGAATGGTCAGGTTCACTATGTTGTTGCTAACCAGCATCAGCCTTTCAAGGATAAAGACAAAAGTGGTAACTATGATGGGCATATAGCAGCGCATAGTGCTCTTGCCTTCGCCAACGCTGAATCGCAGGGCTGCGCTGATAAGGAATATGTCAATTATGACCAGTCCGTAGAAAAGAAGGTCTACCGACGGCAGAATTATGAAACCGGTCATAAAGGTGTGGGTAGCAAACCAAGATATCAGAATAAAGAGGCTGAGTGCAATGACCGAAATCAGCAGGCGCTTTTTGCGCAAGATGCCTTCGCGGCGGAAACGCTGTGGCAGCAGCACCGTCATAAAAAGAACGGCCAGCGCAATGCTTATGAGTAGTATGCCGCCAAGGGTACACAGCATAATGATATTTTCACGCACTGTGCTGCGGTTGGTGAACATATTGGAGTTATCCTCTGCGACATCGGCTTTGATCTTGGCCAGAAAACTCTTCAAGTGACCCAGTATGGAGAAGTAATTGTCTCCGCCAGACATAAAAACGTTGTGACGGATGCTCTCGAAACGGTTGGCATTGTATTCAGCCATATCTTCCATACGGGTAGAAGCTGCTTCGTACATCTCGTCGTTGGAGTAAATCTGCTTTTGCAGTTCATTAAGGCGTTCCTTAATCTCGCCGCAGATAGTCACGCACTGCTGGCGTGCCTCCTCGCCCTTGGTGGTGAGGCTGCGGGTGTCAATCCTGCCCAGCAACTCCTCCAAACGGCCGTAGCGGTCCAACTCAGCGTCAAAATTGGTTTTCCACTTCTCGAACGGATGCTGGTTCTTGCGGAACTCATCCATAAGGTCCTCAAGGTTCTGACAAGCCTGGGAAAGACCGAACAGCCGCTCTCCCTGCTGGGTATAGAGCACTATGGAATATTCCTGGCACTCGTGCATACACTTGTTCATCTGCGACCAGTAGTCGCTGCGCTGCGCCTCATAGCGGGAGATGTTGTATTCCAGATTTGCCTTATAGGCCTGCAAGTCGTCGTGCAGCTCCTTTACGGTAAGGTCCATATTCTTTTCCTTGACCACGGCTCCGGCAGGAATGCAGAGCAGGAAAAGCAGCATTATGGCCGAAAATATCTTTTTCATCAGATGACTGTTTGTATTGTCGCGAAGATAATAAAAATTGCTAATTTTGAGGGTCAAATGCGTATATATGAATATCAGAAAGCACTGGCCGCTGCTTGCGGCATCATTTATATTGATTCTTTCCGGATGCGGCCGCTCGCCCAAGCTTAACTCCGGCAATATAGAACGGGTGTTAAAGGCTATGACCCTTGAAGAGAAGGCCAGCCTGGTGGTGGGCCTCTATGCAGAGGGCCGCGCAGACTCTACCTGGGGTGGCATTATCGCCACCTGCCCCATAGAGAGGCTTGGCATTCCATCCATAACCATAGCTCCGCCGGATACACTGGCTATTGCCGATGCGGTGGTTTTCCCGTCTCCGCTTATGCAGGCTTCTTCGTGGGATACAGAGCTGATAGAAGAGACTGCCGAAGCCATTGGCCACCAAGAGGTTGACTGCGGTGCAGACTTGCTGATGGCACCCAGGCTCAACCTTTTGCGCAACCCGCTCTCCGGTGGCTACAGCCAGAATTATTCTGAAGATCCGCTCATCTCCGGCAAAAGCGCCGCCGCTGCAATCAAGGGTATGGGACATAGCGGAGCAGGGGCGGTTCCCTGTTCATTTGCCGCCGCCAACCATAAGAGCTATGGCGACAAATACGATGCCTGCATCACCCCGCGCACACTCAGGGAACTTTACTTAAAAGGCTTTGAAATATCTCTTGCAGAAAGCGCTCCCGTTGCTATTAGCATTGCTTCAAACAAGATAAACAGCACCCCGGCCGCCACAAACCCCGAGTTGCTGGGCACACTGCTCAGAGAAGAATGGAAATTCCAGGGCACGGTGATAGGCACCTGTGGCACCGGAGAAGAAGCCGCGGCCAAGATTGCCGCCGGATGCGACCTGCTGCCTCCCTGCGAAGCAGCGCAGCGCGACTCCATCATCACCTTTGCCGGAGACGGACGTCTCAGACTTTCTGCACTGGACAGTAGCGTCAGAAATGTTCTTAAGCTTATAGTATCCACACCGGAATTCAAGAAAGGTAAAAAACGTGAAGAAGAGCACCCCGAGCCCGACCTCAAGGTCGTTGCCCGCAAAGCCGCCGCAGATGGCATCATTCTGCTCGAGAACAGGTTTGCGGCTCTTCCGGTGATAGATTCTCTCTCGGAGCTGATCACAGTGCTGGAAGTTGCAAGCGACTCTGCAATAGCCATAAAGCCCGCTCTGGAGCAGGCTCTAACCCAGGCCGGCTGCAATATAACCGGCAGCGAAGACGAGGCCGATATGGCGCTGGTGGTGATTACCCGCCGCAGCGAAAAGGGTGACCGCCTTGCAGAAGACTTTGACCTGACTTCAGAAGAGAATTCTCTAATAGAGCAGACCTGCCAGCGCTTCCACGCCGACGACCGCTATGTGGTGGTAATCCTTAATGTTGATGCCGTTGTAGAGACCGCTTCGTGGAAAGAGCTGCCCGACGCCATTTTGCTTGCATTCGCCCCCGGCAGTGAAGGTCCCGGTGCGCTTGCCGACATCATCACCGGCACAGTGGCTCCTTCTGGCCATCTGACAGTGACCCTGCCCGAACAACTGGGTTTCTATCCTTCTATGCGCAATTTCCCGGTGGCCCATCGTGAAGAAGCCCGGCCAGAAGGAGAGAAAATGCGTCCCGGCCAGACTGGTGGCCGAGCAGGTGCAATGCCTCCGCGCGGTGGTATGGCCCGCCGCGACAGCAGCCGCATCCCCGGCGGCGGCTTTGAAATGCAAAGGAGAGACACTTCCGAGCGTGCCCGCCGCTTCCGTGCTATGTTTGCCCTGTCTGCAAAGGATTCGGCCGACAGAGCCGCTATGGGCGTCCGCAATCAGGACTATTTCCTTTATCAGGAAGGCCTGTTTGTTGGATACCGCTTCTTTACATCCTTCGGCCGCTCTGTGTCGTATCCTTTTGGCCACGGTTTGACCTACACCACTTTTAAATATGGTGAACCCGACGTGATTGTCCGCCGCAACTCGCTGAAGGTGTATGTAGACATCACCAACAGCGGTAATCTTCCCGGCCGCGAGGTCGTGCAGGTGTATGTCGTGGCTCCGGAGGGCTCTCTGGACAAGCCATTGCTGAGCCTGGTAGCCTACGAAAAAACTCCCGAAATAGCCCCTGGCGAAACATATAATGCATCTTTCGTTATTCCGTTTGACGCCCTGGCATCCTACAACGGCGCCTCGGCGGCGTGGAGCGTGGATGCAGGCTCCTATATTCTGAAGATCGGCCCTTCGTGCCTGGATATCCGAAGCGAGGCGGCGGCGGTGCTGGACAATTCCTATTCAGTCCACACCAACGACATCCTGCAGCTGCATCACCGCATAGACGAGATACACCTGCGCCGCTCCATATTCCGGGAGAGGGTCCGCGGGGAACAGTGGCGGCCCGACTCCTCAGCAGCCGCGCCGGCGTCCCCGGTTCCTGCCGTAGCAGACTCTGCCCGAACTAATTAGTTATTCTTGAAAAAAAGAGTATCTTTGCGCTGCAAATGCAGAAAAGGGAAGTCAGGTGAAAGTCCTGCGCAGTTCCCGCTGCTGTAAGCTCCGGCCCGTTTGGGCCCAAAAACCGCCCGGTATCTTATGCCACTGGCCTCTTTGGCCGGGAAGGCGCCGCGGCAAGGCGGAGCAAGCCAGAAGACCTGCTGCATTTGATTTTTATTAATGTACGCGGATTTTACATTTTTAAAACTCAATGTATATGAAAAAATCATTTAAATTTCTTGCAGTAGCCGCTCTGGCGGTTGCACTTGTTTGCTCTTGCGCAAAAGGTCCCAAAACCGTGACCCTCGATTTTGAAGGCAGTTCCTGGGACGCACTGATCGACAGCCCCCAGTATGGCGGCAAACTTATCTACGGTACCACTTATAATGAGACAACTTGGACCTGGTCCGGAGCAGAAGGTTATTCCTGGAGCGATGGCAACACTATGCTTGAATTCCCCGGTTTCCCCGACAACTGGGGTTCCAGATGCTTCTCTAGCGGTGGTGAGGTCATTTCCAATTATGTTGATGCAAACTACACCGGCAAGGGTTATATGAATCAGCTTGAGGTTCCCGTGGCTCCCAAGAGCGGCAAGAACTTCGTGGTTCACTACGGAAGTAATGACCCTACCGCTTTGAGCAAGGGTTTCTCTTTGGCTCCCGCAAACACAATGATCCGCTTCTCTGACAATCAGGCCCGCGTGATCAAGAGCATCGATATCTGCCTCACCAACTATATGATAAACAGTTGTGTCAACGGCGACGGTACGTTTGGCCCTATTTCTGGCGAAACTACCCTCTACGCAAAAGCTATCGGTTTTGACGCTACCGGCAAGGCAACCCTCGCCTCTACAGTCAAGTTGATAGACGGCGCAGATGCAGCCGCTTATAAGGACGGCAGCAAGAAGTTTGCCTGGAAGACCTGGAATCTCAGCGACCTGGGCAGCGTGTGCGGAATTATATTTGCCGTTACCGGTACAAGCGACTGCTACGGCGAATATGGTTTCAATGCCCCCGCATACTTCGCATACGACAATGTAGTTGTTGAAATGCCCGCAGAGAAATAATTTTCAATGCAAAGACTTTGCAATATAGTATTCCTTTTCGCAGCGGCTCTCGCAGCGGTTTCCTGCAATTTCAGCAGGACCATAGAAGGGGAGCCGCTGGGAGAATACTATCGCCCGGCAAACCAGCACAGTTCTGCGTTTGCCGACAGAGTCTTTGAATACACTCCGGCTCCGGGCCAGTTCATAAACGACCCGGTTACAATGCCTTATAAGATTGAAACTCCCGCAGCCGCCTGTCAGTGGGCAAAGGAGCGCCTTGCAGAGAAAAAATTCGTCTCGCTGGGCGGCTTCGGCGGCTATATCATTGTGGGGTTCGACCATAGCGTGGTCAATATCGGCGGCTACAGTTTCGCTGTCTATGGCAACGCCGTTTCCGGCGGCAGCGAACCGGGCATAGTATGGGTCGCCGTAGATGACAACGGCAACGGCCTCCCCGACGACCAGTGGTATGAGCTGCGCGGCTGCGAGTATTTCAATCAGTTTACCAATCACGACTACAGCGTGACATATTATAAGCCCGACGGACCCGGACAGGATGTCCGCTGGAGCGACAGCGAAGGGCAGGAGGGGACCATAGACTATCTGGCCTCTTTCCACACCCAGGACTATTATTATCCCGGATGGATAGCAGAAAACAGCTATACCCTCTCCGGGCCCCGGCTCAAAGCCAACAATTATGACCATTCAGGCAATGGCTCCTACTGGGTAAATCCCGACTATGACTGGGGCTATGCCGACAATTATGGCGGATCTTCTTTCCGCATAGACGATGCCCTGGATTCCGAGGGGAAACAGGTCATCCTGAAATATATCGATTTCATTAAAGTCCAGACCGCTGTCAATTCCAAGAGCGGCTGGCTGGGAGAACTCTCTACCGAAGTCACCGGCTTCGAAGATCTCACCATCAATCTCAAGCCTTGATGAAAAGGCATCTTCTGCTGCTTCTGACGCTTCTTGCGGCCGTCTCCTGTATGAAATATGGCCCGAGAGAGGAAGAGCAGTTTGCCGCCGACCTGTCGCACCGCGGAGTATTTGTGCTGTGCGAAGGCAATTATATGTACGGCAACGCCTCGCTTACCTATTACGACCCGGAATCCAAATCGGCAGAAAACGAAGTGTTTGCCCGCAGCAACGCCTTTCCGTTGGGCGACGTGGCACAATCGGCTGTGATGCACGACGGCCTGCTGTGGGTGGTGGTCAATAATTCCGGGGTTATATTCGCCATCGATCCCGCAACTTTCAAGGAGGTTCGCCGCATCACCGGCTTTACAAGTCCCCGATTCATCCACTTTCTTGAGCCTCACAAGGCCTACGTGACACAAATCTGGGATCCGCGAATCTACATTGTGGACCCTATTGCCTGCACCATCACGGGCTATATAAACACCGGAATGGACTTCGAGACCGGTTCTACGGAAATGATGGTTCAAATTGGAAAATATGTCTACGTCAACTGCTGGTCGTACCAGAACCGCATTTTGAAGATAGATACAGATACAGACACCATCGCAGGTGAACTGGTGACCGGAATCCAGCCGTCGACGCTGGTCAAGGACTGCAACGGTAAACTCTGGGTAATTACCGACGGCGGATACGAGGGGAGCCCCTATGGTTACGAGCGGCCTACGTTAGTTAGAATCGACACTGTAAGCTTCTCCGTAGAGAAGACTTTTTACTTTGAAATGGGCGAAACGCCGAGGTCGCTAGTCACCAACGGCGACGGCAGCCGCTTATACTGGATTTACGGGGGCATTTACGGCATGGACGCATCTGACGAGGTGTTGCCCCGCCAACCCATGATTCTGCCCGGAAACGGGCTGTTTTATTCGCTTACGGTGGATCCTTTGACCGGCGAGCTGTATGTAGGTGATGCGATTGACTATACACAGAACGGAATCGTAACCAGATATTCTGCCAACGGCACCGTTCTGGACACCTTTGGCGTCGGGGTAAACCCCGGCAATTTCTGTTGGAGGGAGGCGCTATGATTCGGAGAAGGACAGATGCCCGGTCGTGGCCGGGCATGATGGCATTCACCCCCGGCTTGACCGGGGGTCTCACACTTCTCTTGGTCCTCTTCTCGCTATTAATACCCCTGCGCATGGATGCCCAGAATGACTGGTGGAACAACGACCCCTCGTTTGTGACGCCTATAGAGGAATCGTCAGTGATTGCCGACCGGTCTTTGGGCGAAATCGGGCAACAGAAAACCCGTCTGGATTCGGCGGCGCTCAAGCTGACGGTATCGCAGTCGATGGCCGACATCCTGACCTACAACAGTTCCATCTTCGTAAAACAGTACGGCCGCGGCAGCCTGGCCACCGTTTCTTTCCGTGGCACGGCCGCCTCCCACACCCAGGTGACCTGGAACGGTATGAAAATCAATTCGCCGATGCTGGGTATGACCGACTTCAGCCTGATTCCGTCTTATTTTACCGACCGGGCGACTTTGTTGCACGGCAGTTCGTCCCTGGCTGCGACCGGCGGCGGGCTGGGTGGGGCAGTGCTGCTTGAAACCGCACCGTCCGTGGCGGAAGGATTCGATATGGACGCGGTGCTGGGTGTCGGGTCATACAATACCCGGGACGGGTTCGTCAGGATCAATTATGGCGGACGGCGGCTCAAAACATCGACGCGCGTGGCAGCAACCGTAAGCGAAAACAACTTCACCTACCGCAACTATAACAAGAAGGAGTATACCTATGACGCGGCCGGAATCCCCAACGGCAGTTATTACCCAGTTGACACCAATCGGTGCGGCAACATCCGCGACTTTCACCTGATGCAGGATGTATACTATACCACCTCCGGCGGTGACAGGTTGAGCCTGAATATATGGTGGATGAACTCGGTACGTGGAGTGCCTCTGCTCAGCGTAGACTACCGGAATGGAATTGGCTATGTCAATGAGCAGAGCGAAAATACTTTACGTGCAGTTACCGGATGGAACCATTCCGGAGAAAAGTACATCCTTTCCGCCAAGGCAGGGTGGCTACATACCCGCCAGGGGTACGATTTTGCCAGGGACAAAGGCAACGGGGTAATGGCAGCCATGATTACCAGCCGCAGCCTGATAAATACCATACACGGTCAGGCAGAGGGGAAGTGGCTTGCCGCCGAACACCTTATGCTTACTGCCCAAATTGCGGCATATCAACATTTTGTAAGAAGCACCGACCGCAACGCTTTAAGTCTGAATACCGGCAGCACTACTTCCGGCACATCTGAAAAGATAGCCATAGGCTACGACGAGGGCCGCTTTGAGAGCAGCACATACTTCTCTGTCAAATGGAATGTGACCCCAAGGCTGGGTCTTTCTGCAGCACTGAGGGAGGAACTGTATGGCGAATCACTTTCACCGATAATTCCGGTAATTAATATAGACTACCTTATTACCAAGAATTTAACCGCAAAAGCATCCGCTAGTAGAAACTACCGGTATCCAACTTTGAACGATCTTTATTTCCTACCGGGAGGCAATCCGAATCTGCTGCCGGAAAGGGGCTTCAGCTATGACGCCGGATTGGATTATGCCGTTGTACGCGACGGGCAATACTCTTTGAAGGCATCTGCAACCAGGTTTGACTCGTATATCGACAACTGGATAGTCTGGATTCCAACATTCAAGGGGTATTGGACACCCCGCAACGTGAAGCAGGTGCACGCATATGGCATTGAAACCAGGGCAGAGGGCAAACTTCAGATGGGCCGTGGCTGGCAACTGAGCGGGAGCGGGAACTTTGCATGGACCCCTTCCATAAACCACGGCGATCCTTCCAGCTGGGCCGACGAAGCTATCGGAAAACAGTTGGTATATATTCCGCAATTCTCTGCTTCATCGATAGTTGCATTGGCTTATCGGAATTGGCGCTTAAGTTATAAATGGTGCTGGTACAGCGAGCGATACACCACCAGCGACAACGATATGGCAACCCGCATCGGCAGGGTATTGCCCTATATAATGAACGACATGGTTCTGGAAAGGCGGTTTGCGCTACCGGACGCAGGCCTTGCCCTCAAACTTGCGGTCAACAACTTGTTTGACGAGGAGTATGAGTCGGTTCTAAACCACCCGATGCCCGGTAGAAATTTTGAACTATTTATAGAGATAACACCTCATTTTAGTAAGTAACACAATGAGTTATAGTAATTATCCAAAGTGTCTATGGATGGCAGTCGTTCTAATGGCATGGATGGTTTTGACGCCAGCCTGCCGACAGAGGCGTAATGTAGATTACTTGGAGCCCATCTCCGTTGATACACTACAGTATGCAGAAGGACTTAAAATAGCTTACTTCAACGACTTTGCAAGTGTTACTTTAAGAGACCCTTGGGATACCATGAAGGTCAGAAAGGTATATATTCTGGCCCCAAGGACAACTCTCGAAGCCAGACGGGGGCTCAGGGATACTCTCTCAAAGAAGGGTATACTGATACCCACTCCTGTTGAAAATGCCGTTATCTACACATCCGTTCATGCGGCGATGGCCGCCCAGCTGGGCGTTCTGGACCTAGTTTGCGGGGTTTGCGAGCCTGAATACATTACTTCAAGTGAAGTGCTAGAAAGAATTTCAAATCAACAAATTGCCGACTTGGGACAATCCACTTCCCCGAACGTAGAAAAGATAATAGACCTGGGATGCGACGTCATTATTGCATCGCCATTCGAGAACAGCGGTTACGGAGCTGCCGAGAAGCTCGGAATCCCGATTGTGGAGGCTGCCGACTATATGGAGCATCACCCTCTGGGACGCACGGAATGGGTCAAATTCTACGGAATGTTGTTTGGCTGCAGCGAGATTGCAGAGGAACAGTTTGAAGCTACCTGCAGCCATTATAACGAGCTAAAACAGTCCTGCGAAGGTGTTTCTGAGCGACCTACAGTGGTTCTCGAGCGCAAGTGGGGCCAGACCTGGGCTGTGCCTTCCCAAGGCAGTTATGTCGGCTGCATGCATCGCGATGCCGGGGCCAATTATGTATTCAGCGACGTTACCGGAGCGGGAAGCGTCCATATGAGCTTTGAGCAGGTGTTTGACCGCGGCGGAGATGCGGACTTCTGGCTGATGAAGTACAGTGCCGGGCATAATTTAAGCTATTCAGACCTAAAGAAGGAGTACCTGCCGTATTCCAACTTCAAAGCTTATAAATCGCACACAATCTACGGTTGTAACACTCTTGTTAGCACCTATTACGACGACATCACCCTCCATCCGGACCGTATTCTGGCCGATCTTATACACATATATCACCCCGAGTTGCTGCCCGGGTATGAACCCAAGTATTATTTTCAGTTAGAGGATTAGTTGAAATAATGCTGGTTTTTACGGCTCATTATCACGTAGATAATGATTGGCGCACCCACGATTGACGTAATGGCGTTCAAGGGAAGCGGGCCTCCTGCAGTACTCAGGTTGGCGAGCAGGTTGCAAAGCAGCGCCACAACACTTCCGGCCAGAATTGTGACCGGTACCAGATTCCTGTGGTTGCTGCTACCCAGTAGCAGGCGGGCGATATGCGGTACAGCCAGCCCTATGAATGATATCGGCCCGCAGAAGGCGGTAACAGTGGCGGTCAGTATACCGGTTATCATAAGGATCGCCAGCCGTGCCTGACGCACATTAATTCCAAGGTTTTCTGCATACGAATCGCCTAGCAGCAAAGCATTAAGAGGCTTGACTAAAAGTAAAGCTCCAACTAGGCCGGCAACCGTAAAAGAGACGAACCAGGGTAGTTTGTCCATGGATACGCTGCTGAAATCGCCCATTCCCCACATAACATACTGATGCACCTTGTCGGCAGATGCATTGAAATTAAGTATCGAAATAACCGACGATGCCAGATATCCCACCATGATACCGATTATAAGCAGCATCACGTTATTTCGCACTTTATGGGAGAACCAGATGATGATGGCCAGAACTATTGCCGCACCTGCGAATGCGGCGAAAATGGTGGTAAAATAGCTAGTAGTGGATATGTACAGCATCGCCAGGGCGACACCCAGATTCGCTCCGTCACTGATACCTAGAATCGATGGGCCGGCGAGGGGGTTTTTGAAAAGGGTCTGAAGTTGCAGACCGCTCACCGCCAACGCCGCTCCTCCCAGAAGTGCCGTCACCGCCTGCGGCAGCCGGGAACCGAGTATTATCTGGTTCCAACTTTGCTGTGTTGACAACTTTCCAAAAAGAATTCGCAGCGCTTCGCCCAATGGAACCTTGACAGGACCTGCAAGAATATTGGCAAAGAACAGCAACAGAAGTGTTAAACAAACTAAAATATAGGCTGCTATATGACTGCTAGGCGTTTTGCCGTCCTGTTTCATAATTGTAAATTATCGCCCTGAAAGCGTTTACATCGTTGATTTGCGCTCCATTTCGCGGACCAGATGGAAGTATGCAATCAGGCCCACAATGAGCACCGCCACGGCGTGAATCTCATGGTTTATGGTCGCATACAGAATGCCGATGTCCCAACTGTAGCCGTACACACCGAGAGTCGCCGCTATCATATAGTGATATGCGCCAATTCCGCCCGGGACAGGAATGATGGATGCAACGTTGCCCACGGCCGCCAGGAAAAGCGCATCCGAGAATGTCAATCCGTCCAGCAGCGGCATCGCCTTGACGATGAAATAACTCATCAGCACGTACATCGCCCAGATAAATACGGTGGAGAGAAGTATGAGCAGTTTGTTCTCGCTCTTGCCGAATGCCTTGAAACCATCCCAGAGACGGGCAATTGAACCAGCCACCTTCTCGCAGAAAACACTGCGCTCCCTGAAACGGAAAACCAGAACGATGAATACGACGGCCGCCAGTACAACCAGCGCCAATATCCACCAGAACCCGAATGAAACCAGAGGCTGGATGATATTCTCGTTGAAAAAGCCGCCGACCTTGTTCCATTCCAGGGCAAGGGCAAGCACTATAAGTATTATGATGGCTCCGGCATCCCAGACGCGCTCTGCGAACATCGTCCCCAGCGCCTTGTCGTACGGAAGTTTTTTGGTGGTCACATATCCGCAGCGCAGCAATTCTCCTGAGGTGGGAATGGCGATGCTGGCGATGTTGCCTACATTGACTGCGTCCCAGACCCTGAGCATACTGATGTCCTTGTCAAACGGGTCCAGAAGAGCCTTCCAACGGATAGTACGGCCCACAAGTGCCAGTATGGAAAAGATGCAGAAGATAACCACCCAGAACCATCTGGTCTGAAGCAGGCCTTCGTAGAACGCCTTCCAGTCGACCTTGCGAAAAGCCAGAAAGACAAGCAGTCCGGCCACGCCGAACAGCAGGATGTACTTAAGAATATTAAGCAGTATTTTCTTTGCGGATGCCATTCTTAACTTAATGGTGCAAAAGTACTAATAATCTCATAAAAAGAAAGCGCCCGGAGGCGCTTTCATTCATATATTTAGCTCAAACTTACCTGCGGCCGTTGCTGCTTGCGCGAACTGTATTTGAGCTCTGGCGTGCAGCGGGTGCGTTTTTGGTAGTGCGCGGCGCGCTGGAATTCATGTTGGAACGGGTGGCGGAACCGTTATTACGGTTGGTTTTGCCTACGCTGGGAGCTGTCTTTGCGGGCTTGTTGCCACCATTGTTAGGGGTCACCTTCACGGGCTTGTCGGTGCCGGTCTTGGGAGTCACCTTGCCAGGCTTGTTACCGCCGTTGTTGGGTGCAACCTTTCCGGGCTTGCCTGCTCCGATGTTCGGAGCTACCTTACCGGGCTTGTTGGCAGGACCGTGGTTAGGTCCGACTTTGCCGGGATGGTTGTGTGCCAGTCCGTGGCCGGGTGCCTTGTAGTCACGTCCGCCGCGATAGTGTTTGTGAATCTTGCGGACGGGTTTGTAGTACCGGTTGTGTGCGTAGCGGTCGTAGATCGCGAAGCGGAAGGTATTGTTGTATACCACAATCGGGCGATAGAAGTAGTTGCATGTCAGATAAGCTCTGTACTGCCAGTCGGTAAGTACCCATTCGAGCTCACGCTCACGACGGTTCCAGAAGATTCCCAGAATGTCTGTAGTACCCACCAGGCTTACGAAGTAATCGTAATTGATCTCATAAACTGCATCGTACTGTGCATTGGTGAGATTGAGCTCATAAGCCATCTTGTCGGTGAGGAAGAGCGCTTCTGACTGTGCTCTTGTGTGGCTCATTGCATTCGCCTGAACAAAACCTACGGCGACTGCTACAATTGCAATAATAAACTTTTTCATGGCGTAAGGTTTTTAAAGGTTTAACATTCAACTCTCGCTTTAGGTAATACCAAGTAGCGTGCCAAACTTTAAAATCGGCCCTACAGCGCACTCTAGTGTATTTCGGTATATTTCGTTTTTAATGGAAGTTGCACGATTGCCGCTGTTTTTTTAACTTAGCGAACAAGAAATCAACTATAATAGATATGAGTAAAAACAAACTCTCTCCCGCAGTCGCCATCCTCTATACTTTTTTCGTGATGGGCTTCTGCGACATTGTCGGGGCAGCTACTGCCTATGTAAAAACTGATTTCAACCTGAGCGAATCGCTGGCCGGCTTCATTCCTACCGCCGTCTTTTTCTGGTTTCTGCTGTTGAGCATACCGACGGCCCTGCTTATGAACAAGATCGGCCGGAAAAAAACAGTGCAGCTGAGCAACGCCGTCACCTTCCTGGGAATGATAATTCCCTTTATCAGCTATTCGCTGCCGACCTGCCTGATAGCCTTTGCGCTGCTGGGCATCGGCAACACTATCCTCCAGGTATCTTTAAACCCGCTGCTGAGCAATGTTATAAAGGGCGATAAACTCACCAGCAGCATGACCGCCGGCCAACTTATCAAGGCCGTCTGCTCTTTGGTTTCGCCGTACATCGCAATGTTCGCTACCAACATCCTGGGCGGGTGGCAGTACATTTTCCCGATCTTCGCCGGCCTTACACTGCTGAGTGCTATATGGCTGATGCTGACCGAGATCCCCAAGGAAGAACGTGACATGAGCGCCCCTGCAGGTGCAAAGGAGACCTTCAAATTGCTGGGCGACCCTATGATCCTGATGCTTTTCCTGGGTATCATCTGCGTTGTCGGAGTTGATGTCGGATCGAATACCGTAGCACCCAAGCTTCTTATGGAAAGGGTAGGCCTGCCTGTCGACAAGGCCGGTCTGGGAAGCAGCGCATACTTCCTTGGCAGGACCGTCGGTGCACTGCTTGGCACGTTCTTGCTGCTCAAACTGAATGAACGCAAGTATTTCTTCTTCAATATTCTTCTGGCCGTTGCAGCGCTTATTGCATTGTTCTTCGTAAAAGGACAGTGGGGCATCGTGGCGCTTCTGGCAGCCATCGGCTTCACCTGCTCATGCATCTTCACCATCATCTTCTCTGCCGCAATCAAGTCCCGTCCGGAAAAGACAAACGAGATCTCCGGCCTGATGATTACAGGTATCGTGGGTGGCGCTATAATCCCGCCTCTGATGGGTATCGCAACCGACAAGATCGGCAGCCAGGCCGGTTCGCTGATTATTATCGGCATCTGCATGGCATACCTGGTATTCTGCTCGGTGCGCCTGCTAACCAAGAAGGCTGAATAATACTTAAGGTATCAAAGCCGCTAGTTGGGCTACCGCTTCTGAAGTGGTGGCCCAATTTGTTACAAATCGGACTGTGGATGATTCGGCGCCGCGAGGCCCCCAGTATTCGAAGGTTGCGCCATCTGCGATGGCGTCTATGACGGTATTGGGCAGAGTGAAGAACTGCTGGTTGGTGGGGGAGTCGATAGCGGGTTTAAAGCCTTTGGACTCAAAGGCAGCGCGTAGCTCCATCGCCTTTTCCACGCCGTTTCTGCCGCACTCCAGGTACAGTTTGAAATCATCGGCAAACAGTGTTTCAAACTGGATGCCCAGAAGGCGGCCTTTGGCCAGCATTGCGCCAAACCGCTTGGAATCGGTATAAAAGTGTGGTGCAAGATCCTTGTTCTTTAACACGAGCGCCTCGCCGAACATGGCGCCGACCTTGGTGCCGCCGATATAGAAGGCGTCGCAAAGGCGATAAAGATCCTTGATGGTGAAATCACAGCCCTT
>JAEEGK010001517.1_pt1 | contig 58345 bp, 55 predicted proteins | sample 8958771 | NCBI WGS metagenome assembly JAEEGK01 (sample SAMN16246547, study PRJNA631951) | gut metagenome | biome: gut microbiome; feature: rumen; material: SC-attached | host: Bos | place: Iran: Karaj | collected 2018-10 | reverse complement strand
GGCAAGAGTGAGCGTTAGCGAAACTCACCCTAGTGAGGAAGTTGAAATGAGCGACTTATTCTCGTAAGAGAAATAAAGCGAATGAAAACTTGCGAACCGCCAATAATCCAAGACAGTCCGATTTTGGTAACAAAAATGTCCGCTTTATTGAACTTTTTGTCCTAATAATTGCACTCAAAAGTTATTGTCGGGTTAAAACCCGTCCTATTAACTTAACAATATTAAGTTTTGTTAACAAAACAATAAAAACAATAAGATTGTTTTTACTCTATAGATTTGATATAATTAAGATAATATTGGAGTTCATTATGGATATATCTTTATCACCGGATAATGAAAAATTTTTGCAAAGCCAAATTGCAGCAGGTATTTATAGTACTTTGAGCGATGCAATTAATGCAAACTTGAGTATTATTATTTCAACCGAACGTGCAATACCGCAAGATGTTTTAAAAAGATTTAAAGATGATGTTCAAAAAGGATTGGATGATGTAGGGGCTGGAAGATTATCTGACGGGCTTGCGTTTATGGATGAGTTAATAGAAGAAGATAGAACTAATGCAAGTTAAAATCACAGACCAAGCAAAATGTGATATCAAGAGTATAAGAGAATATATAGCAAAAGATAATAAAGTTGCATCTGCAAGTTTTACGGTTCAGTTAAAGAGAACTTTTGTTAATTTATCAATTTATCCTAAAATTGGCAGATATCGTTATGAATTTAAAGAAGGCGATATTTATACATATGTATTTAAAAGTTATATTATTGTATATAAATTATCTAATTCTGAATTAAAAATATTAAGAGTTCTTTCAGATTATTGTAAACTGACAACGATATTGAGAAAAAGTGACAGGAGGAATTGAGAAAAAACTTAAGCATTATTTTTTTAATTCATGATATGATTTACATACAGGAGTCATAAAATGGGTTATAACAAAAACGAAGAATTTAAAAAAATTATATTAGAAGGAATGTTACACATCTTACAGACTGATTTAGGATACACAAAATTAAAAACTGCAAATGAAGTAAATAATGCTAGTTCCGTTCATAAAGGTAAAGCTTTTCTAAAATACTACTTATATAATTTTTTCATTAAATTAAATGACGTAGATGACGATGCTATTGAAGAAGGTTTATTAGATATTTGTACTACTGATGGGAAAAATGATAAAGGCTGTGATTTTATACTTATAGATGGTAGTGATGTATATGTTATACAATCAAAATATGGATATAGCGGGAGAGAATACATAGATTCATTGATTGCATTTCCAGATAATGTTATGTCTGAATATTTCTATAAAACAGCTAATAATAAACTTAAATCTTTCATTTCTGAAATTAAGAAAATACAACATCCAAATTTTAAACTTATTTATCTTACATCTGAACGAATTAATGATGATGATAAGAATTTGTATTTAGATAAAAATCATTTATTTAATAATATAGAACTAATAATAAAAGATTTTCCTGAATTGAGGCAGGATAAAAAAACGATTGATTCAAGTGGAGAATTACCACCTGAAACCGTAAAATTTATATTAGGTCAAGAAGATGTACAAGTATTAAATGAATTGGGAAGTGAGCATCCAACTATTTTGATTACACAAAAAGGTAGTAAGCTAAAACAACTTTATTTAAGAAATGATTGCATGGAAAGGCTATTTAATTTAAATATACGTTCATGGTTAGGGCGTAATGCAGTGAATAAAGCAATGGAAGAAACTATTAAAAACGAGCCAGAACATTTCTTTTATTATAATAATGGCATTACAGGTATTTGTGAAAGCTTTGATTTATCAGATGATGAATCGTATTTAACATGTAATAAACTGCAAATTATAAATGGAGCACAAACTGTTACAACAATTGCAAAGTGTCAAAATGATGCAAATCTGTCAAAAGTAAAGGTTTTATTCCGTATTATTTCTGCAGGTAAATATGGTAAGTCTAATCATTTATGTGAAGAAATCGTTACTAACAATAATAATCAAACAATTATACAAGTATCTGATTTTAGAAGCAACGATAATATTCAAATACAAATAGAACGAAAATTTAAAGATTGTAAATTAAAATATCGATTGCAATATCCTTTTACTACAGATTTATTATACAAGAGAAAAAGAATGCAGTCTGTTAGAGGGAATAAATATGTAACAATGAAGGATCTCGGTAAATGTTATTATAGTGCCTTTTATGAACCACATACATTAAATGAATCAATCAAAAAGATGTGGGACAATTCTGATTCTGGTTTATATAATACTGTTTTTGGCGATAATGAACAAATTCTATCAGATGAACAGTTTTATAAATTACTAGGTAGTTATTACATTATGGAATATATAAAGTTAAAAATACCAAAATATAAAATGGATGAAAATAAGGAAGATATATATTCTGAAAAATTCAAATATCACATACTTTGGGGTATTGTGAAACTATTAAAAAAGAAATACTCAGATGAAGAGATTTCCAATACCATACTAAGAAGAATGATTATGCGTGGCGCGTATATATCACAAGATGAAAGTGAAGAGAAAGAAAAATTATTCTATTCATATTTTAAAAAAGTAGTAAAAATTATAGATAAAGAAATTAAAAAGATTCAAGATAGCAAAAAAAGTAAGGATGAACCATTTGTTATAAGAAATTATCAAAGAGATTCAAAATTCACAAACATACTAGATGTAGAATTCGAATCTGTTGAAATAGATGATTTAAAAGAATTACTTTAATTAATAGTTTTGCAAAAAGCTATTCCATCCGGGAATTTTATATTTGGAATCCATAATGGCTTATCATTCCAACCTTTCTCTTTTTGCCCTTTTATACGATACAATGTAAGAATCGGTTTATCAACAATTCTTTTGCCTAAATCTCTGTCATTAGGAGAAAGTAAAGTTCCGGTTCCTTTCTTAATGTCACGTTCACGTCTTACTATTAATGCTGCTTTTTTATAGTTTGTTCCATTTAATGCTTGTAAGCAGGAAATTATATTATTATTATCCCATTCTGCAATTTGCTCACTTTCTAAATTTTTTAGTAAATCAATAAGAAAATCTATTTTTACCTCATATACTGGCTGATTCTGATCAAAATCAGTAAGCATATTATCTAGCTCTAATGTTTTACTATCTTTTGGGTAATTTGGGAAGTAATTCGCACCTCCAACAATATCAATAAGAGCATCACTTCTTACAACGCACTTTCTAGTTGCTCTAGTTCCTTTTGGAACAAGTAAATTGATATTATCTAAATTATTATTTGTAATTTGGTCTATCAATGCTTGATTTGATATATTTAAATCCCTGAATAACTTCCATAACAATGGTGATATAAATATACGAAGTAATCCTTTATCTCGATTGTATCCAAACATTCTGCAATGTTGCCAATATGTATCCATTTGAGGTACCTTTGCCGTTCTTGAATAATAAACAATCTGTAATCCTTCAAATGTTACACCTCTACCAAGACTGTTTCCACCTATGATTATATTAAGTCCATTATCATAAGATATATCTTGACTACTTTTAGAATTCATTGTTATTAATTGAATTTTACATTCGTCTTTCTCTGAGGATAATGTTTCGTTTAATAGTTCTGAATGTATATAATCTTTGATTTCTTCATATGATTTTATATCAGGTTTACTGCTATGCAAATCTAACCAAGCATTTTTTATCTGCTCATTAATTAATTCTTCTTCGTCTGAATGAGTTAATGTATTAAGAAACTCTGCAATTTTTTGTCTTACTGCATTATGAGCTTTAATTTTGACGCTTGGATGTACTAAAAAATTACATACATTTCCGCCTGTTAACATAATATGTGCTCCTGCAACAAGAAAACAGAATATAGCTTTTTGTAAACCCTCAGAGATATATTCATCTTCGTTTTTAACGTCCTCAACTTCATTTTCTTTTGTTAATCTTATAACATAGGATTCAGGATCACTAAAGAAGAAATCACCGCCCATATATCCACTACCAGGTTTAAAATAATATGCAAATGACGGCTTTAATTCAGAATATTTTTGTGTTTGCAAAATTATTGATTGTGGTGTTCCGGTAACTTGTAAATAAATACTACTTGCAGCAAGTTTTTTCATTCCGATTAAATGACGATATATCGCACTTTGTTGATTTTTATTAACTTTTGTATTCATAGATGACGCATCGCCTTCATCGTCAATTATAAACAAAGGAGCTCCTTCACAATATTTTGATGAGGCTATATTGTTTTTCCATGTTTTTAATATTTGAGTATTTTTCTTTAAAACAATTAAAGTTGGTTTTCTTAATTTTGTTTCAAAAAATCTTGTTTCGTCATTTTCATCGCAAATTTCAAAGTCAATAAGATCTCTGATTGCACGTTTAAAAGTCTGGTTTTGAAGATAAACGCTATCCGTTGTTAATAAAACAAATAAATTAAAACCAGCATCTGCAGCAGCAGATATTAAACCAAATATCTGACCAGTTTTACCACTTTGTACATTACCCAGTAGCAACCCCGTTACGTGTTCACGAAAAGAAAAATTTTCTATATATTCCGGAACAACATCTTGTATGGTTTGCAAGACAGAATTCCTAATCTCTTCATTCTTTACCTGATTTAAATAGCTTTCAACAAAAGTCATTATATACTCCTAGAAGAAAAATCTAGATACCATACATTAGGATTATTAGTACCTTTCATTTTTATACTATCTCTTCCATATGACTGCAAAACAGCTTTTGTTAAAGGTTTTCCAACTTCTAATGCACCTGCATTTTCTAAGCGTCCTTTAATCCACTTTCCTAATATTTTCAAATCATCACAAGATCTAAAGTTTTTACTATTAGTTCCACTTATTTTACAATCAAATTTCCAACAATCATCAGTATAGACAGTAATTATACTTTCAGTCAGTGGATATCCGGCTTTAGGATAATTAGGGTCATCTGTAATTGTTTTAGGAACAATTAACTCGACTTCATACCAGTGTCTTGGCTGAACAAATCCTCTTTGATTTTTACGTCCTTCTCCAAAATAAGCATTTACATTACTTCTTGGTGCTTCTTCATAAGGTTTTATTGGAATATCAAATTCTACTGAGGTTGTGTTAGAAACAATTTGAACAACTTCATCAGATGGACAAAGTTTGACATTTTCATGACCTTCTAACAAAGAATTATTTATCAAAAATCTTTCTGGGTGCCAATCTGATATTGAAATACATGTTTTATCAATTAATCTGGAAATAAATTCATCCATTTCGGCAATAATTGCTTTATTATCAAGCAATATATCAGTTTCGTAGTTTGAATGATTATCTAAAATACTATTTAAATTAGAAGAACCTAAAATACCAGCAACAACATCACTATTATTATGAAAAGTATACAATTTGCCATGAAACTTAAATGTATTTGTAATATATACTCCACCAAGAGAATTATTTATTAAAAATTCATTCAAATAATTTGCTGCTTGAAATTGTACTTTTGACATGCCTTCAAAATAATGCATGCCAATAACTAGCACAATACTCTTATTATTTGCTTCTGCAATACTTTTTAATTCAGTTAGTGCATCTGTTGAGATATAGCCAGTAGCAATACAAACTTTATTTGTTTCTTCAAATAATGATTTAAAACACTTTGCGAAAGTTCTTTTACTAGATGAACGCATTGGCGGTAAGTTTGAGATTAAGAATTCCGACATTGACACCTACCTTATGCTTGAGCCAATAAATCTTTACGATTTCTTCTATAATCTAACCTATCCTTTACAGACATTGAACGTAATTCATTTCTTAATTTATTCAAGTCTATCATATTATAATCTTCTTTGAATAATGGCATTAATGCTCTTGCGACAGCTTCGACTCCTTTTGGAGGAACCGCATTTCCAATTTGTCTTCTCACTTCTGCATTTGAGCCTTCAAAGATAAAGTTATCAGGGAAAGATTGTAATCTTGCACGTTCACGATTAGTCAAAGGACGAGGTTCTGGATAATGATATCCCCATGTTCCACCACCACCTGCTGCTATTATTGTTCTTGATGGTTCATCAAGTTTAATTCTTCTATAAACATGGCTTATCATGCCCTTTACATATAAAGGACTATCTTTTGGAATAGATGTAAAATTACCACCTTCCGGAATCAGTTTTAGCATCTCGACAGTTTTCGGTGCAATATTCATTTTCTCATTATTATACTTAATTTTTTCTACGCCTTTTAGTGCTTCACCAGCTGTTACATATGGATATTTTTTCTCTGGTCCATACATAGGTTCAGGATGGAAGAATTCAAAGCCAGTGTCAACACGAACGCCAACAATCAGAACTCGTTCTCTAAACTGTGGAACGCCATATTCTGCAAAATTATATAATTGTATTTTTACTACATAACCAGGCTCAATACTTTCAAAATCTTTTACAATTTGCTCAATAGCTTGTTTATTATTTGCACTCAAAAGACCTTTAACATTTTCTGCTACAAAAGCTTTGGGTTTTTTTGCATCAATAAACCTTAAAAAACTTTTATATAAATTCCCTCTTTTTCCATACAATCCGGGTTGTTTCCAAATAACAGAAAAATCTTGGCAGGGGAAACCACCCAAAATCAAATCACAGTCTGGAATAGACTTATCAGTATATGGATCAATGTCTTCAATGTTTTCTTGACTTATTATATCTCCGAAATTACGTTTAAAGGTTTTTACTGCCCATTCATTTATGTCATTTGCCCATACTGTTTCGTAACCTTGAGACTCAAAGCCTAAATCCAATCCACCGCAGCCTGAAAATAAAGAAATAATCTTTGGTTTTGTTTCTTTTTTCATAAAATCCATATCCCCTAACATGTAAAGAATAGCATAAATTGACCCATATTGCAAAAATTAAGTTGCATGTTAATTATTATTACAAAATACTTTTAATATACCAATCAGAACTGGCATGGTGATTGAAATTCCATTGCAAGTCAAAATAAAAATCGGATTCATCAATGTTTTTGGTTCTGAAATATGGCTTTGCCAGTTCTGTCTGCTTATAGCTTTCAAATTCCATTTTAATCTCTTTGACAAAACGGATTTTGAATTCTGTTAACGTAATATTCAAAGTTTCTCGGGTTCTTTTATTTTTCAAAATCATCTTCAAACCCTCTTATATTATCAAGTTCAATGTTATATCGTTTACCGGTTTTATCAACGCAGGTTGCAAAATCCACCATTTTATCGGCAAACTTGTTTTGCCAAATGCAAATCAGCAAACCGATTTCTTGAGTTCTTAAATTCAAAATCTTTGTCCCGTATAATTGATAATCTTTTTCAGCCATATCGTACTCCTTTCGGTTATCAACATTAATCGATTGTGGGGGGTATTAATTCAAGTAAATGTGTTGAAATGTTAAATTTATGATAGAATTAGTTTATTATTTATATTTAAATGTTTTTCTGATAGGAGTTTGTATGAAAAAGTTAATGGTTTTATTATTAATTACAGTACCATTGTTAGCTGCATGTACTGCTAATGTAATAGGCAAATTTGATGATTATAATGAAATTTTTTCAGGTACTATTGATTTGGATTTAATGGGACATGGAATTATAAAAGTAAAATCGACTCCAAGTAATATTACTTGTAAGGGGAAAGGTTGGGTGACCTTTATTCCAGCTTCAAGTTATTGGTTAGGAACTTGCAAAGGACAAAGAGGGGAAGCAGAACTTACTTGTGATGATGGTAGAACTGTAACCGGAGATTGGGTTTGTGAAGCTTGTACAAGAGTGCGTGGAGAAGGCAAAACTAATTTAAATGAAAATATAACATTTTTTATAACACCCAGTAAAAAAAGGTTAGAAAAAGTTACTGAAGAATACAAAAATGATACAGCTGAGAAACCAAATATAAGAGGTAAAAAATCTTCAAATGGCAGTGTCATGGAGGGTTTATTTTGAAGAATCTTATAAAGCTTTTATTGACAATATTTTTAGTATTTAATACCACATTTGTAAATGCACAAAATGATTATATTCATATGGATAAATATTCGACAGAAGAATATGAATTTAATCCATACACTCTTGTTTACGAAGTAAAACCTACAACAGATAAAGCAATAAAGAAGAAATACAAGAAGATAAATAAGTTGTACAAAAAGCAAAAGTATAATGGAATCCAAAATATTGAGCCTAATTTCTTGCCTGCATTATATAGTATTTACATTAATAATAAAAATAAAAAGAACTATAATTCAGCAATAATTGAATTGAAGAAGATTAGAACTCTTTATCCAAACTTTAACCCAAAAGCAATAAATGCAAAGTTAGTAAACGATTTATATTCATCAAAACAGTATAACGAGGCTATAACAGAGATAAAGAAATTAGGAATTAATTATCCGTATTATAACTATTATTTATCAGATTGTTATTTTAATCTTGGTATGTATAAAGAGGCTATGATCTATTCAAAACAAGTTAAATCGAATGATGAAATGTATGTTAAAGCACAAGAAATTTTATTTAGATGTTTATATAGACAAAAAAATATAAAAGAAGCATACATAGTTGCAAAACGATTAATCGACATCGATTCATATAATCCAAAGCATTATTTAAGAGCAGTTTCTTGTACAACAAATAATGATGAAAAAATAAAGTATTTGTACAAGGCAAGAAAGTTAACAAATGATAGTGCTGCTGAGCTTGAAATTAATACTACCATTATTGTGTTAGAACACCAAAAAATTCAGAATGCAGTTAAAAGCTCTAAGAAATTTATTGAAACTCCAAATTGGGTTGAAATAATATCACCGGTTGCTTCATATGGTAATGATATGTATTGGATTGAAAGACAAGACAAATTTTTTAAATCAACTAATGATTGTATAAAAAATTATACTGGAAGTGAATTATCTGCTTGCTTTACATCAGTAATATCTAAACAAAATACACTTAACCAACAATTAATGCAGCAAGAACAAATGCATCAGGAAAATATGTATAGGCAAGCTGTTTTGGATCAAAACGAAAGAATGATTAATATTCAGCGAATACAAAGTATAAATCAAATGCAGATGAATAATAATTTACAGAATATAAATAATAATCTACAACAGCAGAATTTTAATTTGCAAAATATAAACAATAATTTATTTTATTCGAGATTCTAAACGTAGTCTAATATCCTTAAAATGTGTTGTTATGTAAAGATTTGAATGCTTTTTATTTGCTTTCAAGCTAATGTATTTCTGCATAAAGGAGGTTTTTATGGAAAATGTCGGATTGAATATTACACCGAAAGAATTTAAGCAGTTAAGCAAATGGGCAGAAGAAGTTTATAATATTGCAGTTGTAGTAGATTATTTTTGCGAAACACAGCCTGATAAAGAAGAATGTTATAATCTTGCACCAATAGTAAAATATTTGCATCGGGAAGCAGATTTGATAAATGCATTTTTTATTGACCACGAAAATTTAGTTTCTAAAGACACATCAAACCCTGTTTAAAAGTCGTTTAAATTCTTTTAATTTTAATTTTTTAAGTGGGGAATGATAAAATATATGTTGGCAAAAAAAAACCCCGTTATAGGGGCTTATTTTTAGTCATTAATATAATCCGTAAAACTTACACGTTGAACATAATAATCAGGTATGTCATATTTTTCTCTAACATGTTCTCTGTTTTCTCTGGCAATTCCATAATATTGGTATTTAAATAATGGGTGCTTTTCATCGTCAAAATTTGGCAAACATTTTATATCATCTATGTTAAAACACGCATAATTTGTTCCGTCTCCATCACGTATAGTTTCAAGTGCAATATAATCTTTTAATATTTCGGCAAGTTTTGGCGCAAGTTTCATATAGTCTTTTCTCAGATTTGTAAGAATTGCTTTTATATAATTTTGGAATTCAGAATTAACATCTTGTCGTAAGCTAAGAATAGGATTATGCATAGACTTACGTTTGGCGGTTATTCCGGTAATTGTATCTTTATTTATTTCAATTTCTTCTTCAATTGCTTTTAGTCTTTTATTCAAAGCTGTGATATCTTCATTATCAGCTAACATTGCAGGTCTTTTTTGTTTTAGACCATCCATTTCTTCTTGCAGGCTTACAATGTTTTCTTCGGCAGCATTTAACCTTTCGCATAAATCATTATCATCGTGTCTGATTTTGTCATATTCTGCTTTTTTATTTAAAAATAATTCTTTTTTTTCTTGTATTTTATTTTTCATTAATTTTCTCCTTTATCTAAAATTTGTATAACTGACACCGAGTTCATATCGTATAAATATTTCAAATTCTCTGTAATATCGTTCGCCGTTAATAAGTCTTGTAACGTAAGATTCAGATATGCCCAAGTGCTGTGCAATTTTCTTTTGGTTGGTATGTTTGTATAGCATTGCTTTTTTTATTGCATTTGCTCGCTTTTTTAAAAACATAGTTTGCTCCTTAATTCGTGAATTTCTTCAAGACTCATTTCTTTATATAAGCACCTGCGAAAACTCATACCACTTGGTAATTTTTGTATCGGTATTCTTAACTTCTGTGCAACTTTTTGTCTGCATTGTTCTATTGTGTAATAGTAAGGTTTTAGGTAATATTCCTTAAATATCTTGTAATATTTTGGCATATCAGGATAATAAGGTTTCCTTATTTGTCCGTATTTTGAAACTAATGCTACATCACCAAATTTTACATATGCTTTCCTTTTACGAATAACCGATTGATAGCTTGTAGGCTCCATTGGATTTTGCAGGTTATATTCCTTTATAAATTCTTTTAATTTGTTTCCGTATAATCCATTGGTTATTTTAAGAAGGTGTAAATATTTATAATATGTCCTTAAGTTATATTCCGGAATCTTCTCTAATTCTTCATTTGATAAATTTTTTGCAGAAATAAAATCCGGTATAACAGCTTTTGTTTTGAATTTGATATAATCATCATCTCTTACAAATTTAACGGACTCGGCTTTGACTGTTGGTTCAGCAGGTGGTGGAATATAATCAAATTCACAATACACATACCCCTGTGAAGTTTTCTTTAAAATATTTTCTTTGACCAAAGTTTGCAGGATTTGTTTTAATTCATCTTTTGGTGTTTCTGAGAGAACATAAAGTTCTTCAAAGGTAAATGCTTTTAATTTTCGGGATAAATAGCATATTTTCTTTTTTGTCATAAAAGGTCCTTTCTGGTTATCTTCATAACCATTTCTAATGTTATTTCTTTTAAATCATTTGTAGCAGCCATCTCTTCTGCTTTATTTATTAATTTAACTATTTGTCGGAAACGATTTCCGGTTTGATGTATATAGTCAATTGCTTTGGGGGTAAATTTTACCTCTGATAATTCCTTCAAAAACATATCAATATCGTTAGCTGTAAATGTTTCAAAATGCAAAATTTCTGAAAATCTATCATATAAATGAGTATTGCGTTTTAATTTCTTATCGGCAAAATTCATACCGATTAAAACAATCGGGTTATGTGTTCTGTCATGAATATCTCGGAGTATTTCAACTGTATCTTTATCTGATATGAGATAATCAACTTCGTCTACAATAATAACTCTAGGATATTTAATTAAAGCTTTTACAACTTGGTCAAATAAGTCAGAACTTTTGTATAAAGGTGTTTCGCCAACTTCTTTAACAATTTCTTCAAGCAGCCAATGCGGACTCATTGTCTTTTTTGCAGTTATTAAAATCCCGTCATTGTTTGCTGACCACCATAAGGCTACTTTAGATTTCCCGAGTCCCGGCTCACCATAAACTAGTGCCATTCCCGGAACACCTTCAGCTCTGTTTATTAAATTATTGACCAAAGTTACAAACTTTTTCACATTTTTAGTCATTAGAAATTTAGCTTGCATTTGTTCTTCCTCCGTAAATCTGCTTATATTCGTCAGTCTGTTCATATTCTTTAAACCAAACAACATCGTTATCATTAGCAAATCCGTTATTCAAATGCCATTCATATCTTTCACATCTTGATTCAAATTCAGGTCTGCCGTCTTTTGGTTCAGGTTCAGAGTTTGAGTTTTTAATAATATCAGTAGTTTTATTTTCTATCTGCGGAATATTTTGCCATTCCAAAGGTTTTATGTGTTCTGTTTTCAGATATTTTTTAATTTTGTGTATAGTTTGTTTTTCTAATATTTTTTGTTGGCGAAGCTTGAATTTTAATTCTTCTTGATCCTTAACATTACCAAAATATTCCGCCATCGGATTTATCGGAGCAATTCTTTCTGCTGTGCATATAAATTCATTTTTCAGGGTATATATTTTTATTTTTGTTAAATCTGATAAACTGTATTTTATTATTACTTTACCTTTCAGACCATATAAACATTCATTGTAATAATCTGCTTTTAAGAACCTGATTCCATTACGATTTATGTTTTTGATTTCTTTGCTCATCATTAAATCATCAAGTTCTTCTATATCAATACCATTACCTCTGCCATCTTCAAAAACTTCGCCAATTGATTTACCATTAATATTTGGGCATTCAAGACTTTGATGAAATTCTATATAACAATCAAGCATTTTGGTTAATTGCTCGATGGTGGGAATAAATTCATTATGTGCAGCTTTATGAAATTTTTCGTTACGTTTCATATATGCAGGTTTATCGGATATGTTGGAACCGATAAACGATGGAAGTAGTCTTTCAAATCCGTCTTGAAGTTCTCTAAAAAATCTTTCTATAACTTTTGCTCTGGCATTATAGGGCTGTGCAAATACGGCAGTAATATTTAATTTATTAAATAATCCGTTAATTCCACTTTCTTGAAAATCTCCGGTAAAGAATTTTGCTCTAAAAGCTTTGCCGTTATCCTGATAACAAATTTTAGGAACTTTGCCTAAATTAATAATTGCATTTCTTAATGCTGAAGATATAGCTTGAGTATTTTCTTCAAGCATAATTTCATAACCGACTAATGCTGTAGATTTCCAATCAAGGTATCCTATTAAAGTCGGTCTGCATGGTCTGCCGGTAAAAGGATTTATACATTGAACGGCTAGTCGGTGTCCGTCAGCTACTAATACATCTCCGACTTCCAGTTGAGAAACATCTCTTGTTATATATGGCTGAACTTTATCTCGGAGAGCTTTTTGTCCTTCTCTTGATAATATCCATTCGTCATAATGGCTGCGTTTTAAGTTATCGGCATATCTTCTGAATGTTCTTTCACATGATGTGGATTCGATTCCACGTTTTCCCAGAATAAATTTTGTAAGTTTTGTTGCTTTACCGATATTTATTTTATTTGGAGATAATAAAAGTGATTTAAAAATTAGCTCCTCATCGGGTGTTAAATTTGCAGTACATTCTTTTTCTCCATAATCATAATTTGGAATAAGTAATCTGTAATCGGATTTTGCTTGTAATTTTTTATGCCAGCGATAAATTGTTCCGATAGAAACTTTACCGACTACATTAAATAAAATCGGATACAATTTCCCGACATTGTATGCTGTAATGAAATCTTTTCCGGCTTCGGTTTTATTTGTCTGCGAATTTTTATAATCAACCCATAGGTTTACAAGGTCATACCGAGCAAGAGCTATTTGGATAGCATGAGGCGGAACCTGCTTATTTTTTCTTAAAATCGGTTCCCGTTGTTTCTCAATTTTGTTTTTACTTTTCTCAAAGTCGATTAAATTTTGCGTATCTTCACTCAAGGATTGAACCAAAATTTCATACTTTGAGCCTTTTTCGCCGTCAACCAATCTGCTTATATATTTATTTTGATTGACGGCTTTTCTTACGGCTCTTGGGGTAATACCTTGTATATTTGCTAAGTCTTTCACTGATATCCAGTTTTGCATTTATATTACGACCTCCTGAAGTCGGGTATGAAAAATCGCACTTTATATCACACTACATATTAGCTCTAATTCAGGACTAATTGGAGTGTATAAAGCTGCTTTCTTAAGTTTTGTGTTGATGTAAATTTATATATTTAGTTAGACATATTTGTAAACTAATATGTTGATTTATATAAATTTACATGTTATATTTTAATCAAATTATAAATTATTTTTTATTAGTTGTCAACACATAGGTTTACAAATGTACGAAAATGAAAAAATTAAACTTATAAGAGATAAACTTAAACTTACTCAGCAAGAAGTTGCAGACCAATTAGGTGTATCAAAACAATATTTAAGTAAAGTAGAAACCGGACAAACAGAATTAAGCAAAGAAAAAATGAAATTATTCTGTGATACATATAATGTTTCTTTTGATTGGATGTTTGGAACAGGACCTAATATGTTCAGACCTGCTGATGAATATATGGAAAGACTTTTTTATTATGATAATGGCTCTGAGTACTTTCGTTCTATAATCAAAGATTATAATATTTTCATTAAATATATTAAGGAATTTATAGAAAAAAAACATCCGGATGCAACTTTTGAAAATAAGCTTAATACTGCGTATGAAATTTTCTCTAATAATTTTTGTAGAGGTAAAGTTTCATTGTCCGTTGATAACACAAAAGCTTGGATTGAAGATAAAATGTCTGATAAATTTTTTCAGCAGGAAATTCTTACTGTATATTATACATTTTGTAAAATGGATAAATATCTTTTATAACTCCATAATTCTTGACAAATGTCCGATTTTAGCAAAAATTTTGCACTAATTTCTGTTAATAATTATCTAAAATTATATAAAAATATGCATTTGAGGCATATTTTTATCTTGGAAATATTGCTATTATTGACTTTAATCAGGTTCTTGAAATCGGTATGATGATGATTTTAAGGGGGAACTTGGTTCCTCCTTGAGTTCCTCCTTGACGAAATGTCACTTTTCTTGCACTTTTTATTAAATGGCTAAAACTCAAATATATTAGGTAATACATCCAAACAAAAATTAAAAATTTAAAAACTCATAGTCACTTTTGAGGACAGAAAACGGACATTTTTCCCATTTTTGTCAATTTAATCAATAAGCCTATATTCCAAACACACAGCCACTCTTTCTCCTATTTCCCCCTTTATCATTCTTATAGAAATCTATAATTATCAAAACGACCTTAATAATTTTAAATAGTTCTCAAATTTTCTGTCAAAAATTCTCAAACCGACTGTTCTTTTACAGTCATTGCGAGGGCGAATGCCCGAAGCAATCCAGCTTTTGCCGATTTAAAAAGTCGGAAATTGGATGAGTTAAAAAGTCCGAAATGTACGGTTTCGGGAACATAAATGTCCACAAAAAGACTTTTAACAACGTGATTTCGGAACTTAAACACTAACAAAGCTTAAATCATATCAATGGACAAAAATAGATAATTTGAGTATTTTCTAACCATTCTAAATCATTTCTTTAGTAATAATTTCATCTCTAAGATTTGGCTTAATTGGTGCGGTAGCTTTTCCTTTATTTTTATAGTTCAAAACGATATCTGTTGGATAAGTTTCGACAAAATTTGTCATATAAAATTTACCGTTGACGTCTACTGTACCGTGTTCAAAAAGCTTTCCTTTTAAAGCCGAATTATAACTTCCTTCCTGCGTATTTATATGTTCAGTGGTCTGGATTCCACTTAATTTGTCTGCAAGTGTTTTGTTAGTTATACTTATACTGCCCCAGCCATAGCCAAGCCAAAGATTAACAAAGTCTAAATAATCTTTTATTTGTTCTTTATAATCTATTACTTTGTTGCTACCTGACATTAAGTCATCTGAGTACATTTTTTTGAGTTTTACCAATATTTCATCCATTAAATAAGCAAGGTCTATCTCTCTATATCCATTAGCTTCTGTCTCAGATTTCAAGGCGCGTGGTAAAAAATTCAACATATTCATATTATTTATATAATTTTTTTCTTTAATCAATGGGGATAATGTAAATATAACGTTAGCCATTCTGTCTGTGTAAATATCTCTGAATTTTTTTGATTTTTCAATATCTCCTTGTACAGCTAATTCAACAGATTTATTATAAATTGCGTGAAAAGGATTCATTGATACTAAAAATATTAAAAAATTGTATTTTTTGTCGTTTGATACTTTTTGTACTAAATCTTCCATCCTTTTTTGTGTTGTTTTATCCGTAAGATTCCATCCTGCAGTATCAAAAATAATTGTTTTGCCCGTAACATCATGCAACATTTTTGCTAAATCCGCATAGTCGTATATCTTGCCATTTTTATCCCGTAAATATATCATTGAACAATCCGCATCGTGAAATAAAGCATAAGTATCTTGTTTACTATTGGCGAAAGCATTGAAACCGAGTCTTTTGTTCAGTTCTTCAAAACCGTTAAGTATATTTTGATAATCTTCAAAATCAATTTTATTGATATAATTGTTAGCTTTCATGTGAAATGGAGTTTGTGCATCAGCATAACAGTGAATGCACTTATTATTACAACCTCTATATGCAACTAAGTTATAAAAATTATCAATCAAATATGCAAGCTGTGGAAAACTCAATCCTTCAAAAACCTTAATTCCTTTTTGCAAACCGTCTAATTCTTTCAAATTATAACGAGAAAGATTTGCATAGTCTGACTTTAAAAAAGACTTCTGTTGTTTCAAACTTTCAATAGCTTTAAGCGGTATTTGTGAAGATTGACGAAAAGAAACAGTATCATTAGGTATATCAAAACATTTTGTATTATATTCAAGATTATTTATCGGTTGTAAGTTATTTTTCCATATAACGAAAGAATTGTTATAGCTATTGTTTAAAAAAATGATTTTCATATACTATACAAAACATCTAAAAATAAAATTTGCTAGTTCGTTTGAAAAAAAATAGTTGCACTTTTTGTCTTGAAATTTGTACTCGAAAGTTATCGTTAGACAAATATGTCCAACATACAAGCGGCAATTACGCTTTCATTTTCATTATTTTTGGAAGTTTAAGCTGCTGAACTCGTGAAACTTCATAAGGTACGCAATAATGATTCTTTCTGTACTTAATATTATTTTTTACGGTTTGGAATAGTTTAATTAAACCGTCTTTAAATCTTAAACTTTTTCGGGGTGTTTCATCGACATGATAAGATAAATATCCTTTTTCCTTATATGCCTGAGCTCTTTCTGCCTCGTGTTGTTCTTTGCTTACCCAGACATAGCATTTGTTTATTTTTTTGCAAATATTATCAATAATTATTGTATATAAATTTGGCATTGGCATAGCACATCTTGTATCTATCAGATATGCTTTTCCGTTGTATATTCCGTATTGCTCGTATTTGTTACCATCTCTGGAAAGTTCACAGCCATGACTATAAATACGTTTTGCAACATCTTTGAAATGCTCATGTGTAATTCCTTTTGTATCGGCTTTGGGTTGTTTGACTATATAGGTTTTACCATATTTTTCAACAGGTGATAAAAACGGAATATCAAATTCCGGGCAGTGTTTTCTGTATTCAAGCGGGTTTTCAAGTGATATCTTTAGAATTTCGTTATTGGGCATATCAAAAAACATTGTTAATCCACTTTCATTAATCTTTGTTACGGAATTATCAGCTTCCTGATTTTTTTCAAAATACAATTTAGCACCTTCCGATAAATCACGCATAATTTCTTTATAGTAATTTAACCTTATGCCATCGATATTTTCATCACGCATCCAAGCGTTTAGCATATCAATACCTTTGCCTTTGAATTGCGGTTGTGTGTATTTTCCTTTTTGATATATATTATGATTATTAAAATTTATTTTCATATTCAAATTAAAACCCCTGAAAATTAAATTTGCTAGGGATTTAGTTCTTGAGTTTTTTTCATTTCATTATCAAGAAATCTAAAATAAAAACTTTTTAACAGTATATCATAATCTTCAGGGTTTTCGACTGATTTTGCTGTGCGAAACAGATTATCACAATAAGTTACAACAGATAAGTCTTTAAACTTTAAATTTGCCACCTTATCGATTATTTCACTTTCTACAGAGTCAAAATGTGGTAAAATTTCATATTGATGCATAAAAAGTATATTATCGGAATTCCCAAACATCCTGTCAGATTTAAATAATGTCTTTGCACCTCGCATTGAATCACCTTTAGCACGAAAATCCGTAAAGATATATTTCTTACCTGATGTTTCTACAGCTTCTTTTGACATGCCTTTTGAATCCAAATAATCTTTTAAAGCATTTATTCCTCCCTCTTTTAATTTTGCAACCCTATACGGGATGAAACGCCCTGCATCACTCATTGGTAACTGTATAACATTTTCTTCACCAATTTTATATCCCAAACATTTACAGATTGAAGAAAGGGAACGCCCTATTGAAATAACAACATAATTTCCTTCTCCAAAATTATAGTCTAATTCTTCTTTTATCCTGCTTGCTGCTATATCGTGCAATCGCAAATATTCATCAAAATTGTCCCAAGTTTTATGATAATAGTTAAACCAATGCCCATTATCAGTATGAAAAAATTTTTCTTCATATTTCATATATGACTTGTTTTCAATAAAGTTATCAATCGCTCTGTTAATACCGTCAATCTCGGCTTTTGAGAGACTGCGGTACTCTGCAACATTAAGAAGTTTCAATCTGTTAAATGTCGGCAATATTTCTTTTGTAAAAACATCTGAGGACGGAACGGCTTTGAATGACGGCATATTGTTTCGCAACTTGTAATTGTCATTTTTATAAGGTTTTATTAAGAAAGGTGTAATACTTGTAACTTGCATATAAATTACAAAACCCCTGAAAATAAAATTTGCTAATTAATGAAAAATTATCAAAAACCCTGTTCATTTTTCTCAAACCGACTGTTCTTTTTCAATATTTTTTCTAAGAAACTTATTCAGAACTTTTGGCAGGGCAAAGCCAATTAAAGCGGTATTTGTAAGCAAAGAAAGCCAATATATTGCTGCACCTGCTTTTTTTGTACGGTTCAAAACTTCTAGAGGCAGACTTTTTTCTTCATCAAGTTTTCGGAAATTTTTTAAACCAAGTTTAAATTTTTGCATAAAGTTCAAGTTTTTGTCTTTTGTATCCATAATTTCAGTTTTAAAAAACTTATCTGATAATCTGCCCAAAATATTGTTAATGAGAAAATCTCCGCCAAAAAACATTGTAAATAAACCTGCATCTCTCAAAGCTCTGTCTTTCCGCTCATTTGAATCTCTTGCAGAAATAATTTTAGCCGGAAAACTTGATAACAGCCAAATTGAGGCATAAATAAATTTGGACATATTTGTGCCGGAAGTATAATTAAATTTATTAGCATTTTTGGCTATTGATTTTATTAAAAAATTAGAATCTGTTGTAACTTTGGAACTCAATCCTTTTGTAACGGTTTTGGCATAAAGAATTCCCGGAATTGTTACGAAAGCGATGTTCCAAGCAATTTTCTTCTTTTTATTTTGTTTTGATTTTTCTATTTCAACCTGTTTATTAGTTTTTAAATTAAAACCGGCAGAAAAATCGGTACGTTTTGTTCGGTGTTCTGTAAACTCCGTTGCTATCCAAGGTATTGCAGACCACATTGCAGCGGTTGTTATAAAATCTGTCATTAAGACTTTTTCGTGCACGGAAAGCAGGTCTTGTTTAAGCTTTTCAGGGTTGTTGTATCGGTCATAAATCTCATCAAAAGCTCTATTAGTACTGTTATTTTTGAACTTTTTATCAAAAATTTTTGCAGTTTTCTTTAATCCTTCGGCTAAATTGCCTTCTTTAGTAAGATATTCTTTAGGAACTTGGATGATTCTTTCCGCAGTTTTATCAAAGTTTTTAATTATTCCATTATTTTTCATGAAACATCTGTTATAAACAGGAATTAGAAGTATCGGAGTGAGATATGAAGCAATAAAATATATTCCGCCCATAATACCACGTTCTTGAGCTTCATATTTATTATTAGACATAATACATTGAGGAATTGTACTTCCGCCAAGCGTAGTTATTCCTCTGTTCAAAAGCGTATGGTCTTGAACGTAGGCCGTTGCATTATATAGATTACCCCTGAACGGATAAAAATTATCACATATCTTGTTGCATTTCATATATAAATTGGGATAGCGTAAGCTATTTTAAAAAATCTCCATTCATAATTTAACATGAACAAGAAATGTATGTAATTATATTTGCTTATTATCCCCAAAAGTTAAGAAATCGTTCTAAAATTTGCTCTTCTTCATTCAAGCCCACAAAAGCTTCTTTCGTTTTCAATTCAACAAATGTTTCATTTGTTGGTGCTAAAGCTGAATATAAAGAAAGCTTTTCTTTAGTCTTTCTCATTGACGAAGGAATCTTTTTTAAGCCATATGCGCCTAATTTAAGTTGCAGATTATGAAAAATTTCATGTAATGGTATATGTGCAAACTCATCTGTTGAAAACTGGTTTAAATTTGGTAAAAAGCGGGCATTATTTTGCAAAATTTCTATCTCATTTTTTGGCATTTCAGCCATTGCTTTGAGTGTAATCCCCATGAGATTATCTTCGGCTGCATTTGAGGCAAGAATAATGGCATCTTCACAATATAAATTTTCTCCGTATGCTGCCATAAAATCGGAAATAAATACCTTCTTGGGAAGCGGAACTTTTCTTTTATCAGCGATTTCAAATGCTTTTAAAACTGCGTTTGCCATTTTTTCATCATCTTTCAGACTGACAAACTCAACACCATATTTTTCTTTTAAAATGTTTTCTATTTTAATTACTTCCGGTTTTGTAGAAGGAATATGCATTCCCATCTCTCTTGCCACAATGAAACACTGTCTTTTCTTTGCGGCTGCTTGTGCCATTTGTTCATATTCTAAAAGCATTTTCCCTTTTGGAAGTTCTTTTTCTATAGCAAAAATTTTATGATATGGTTTAAATTCTTCCGAGAATAAAAATTTTGTCATTTTTTCAGGAGTATCAGCCTTTTCTAATCTTTGAAATTGTTCCGGGGTGCAGATACCTTTCATTTCTTTAAGAATTTGAGCCTTTCTGGATACAAAATCAATTTCCAGTGATTTAATAGGACTTTCTATATACCTTCCTATATTCGTCAAAGCCTTCATTGTCATTTTTTCTTGAATTTCCTGAAGTTTTCGCATTTTTTTTGAACTGATTCCGGAAGCATTTTGAAAAATGCTGGTAGTAATTTTTATGCTGCCGGGACCTTTGATTTTTGTATACTCTGCCGCTTTTGCGACGAGATTCAATATAGTTTTCCCTGTTCCCATATTTTAATTCCTCTATATTTATAAAGGATTTATCTTGAATAAAATTGACAGCTTGGTTAAGAAATATTAAGAAATAATGTTGTTCCACTCAGGGAATCAAAAATTTTAACTTTCGTATTATTTTTTCGATAGCGTTAAATACGCATACAAAAAAGAAAGGCTAAATTATGACATTTAATCCGTTAGAAGAAAAGGGAATGCCCCTAGAAAAACAAATGAGAAACTGGCACCAAATTGTCGGTAAACCTTTTAACAAAACAAAAGTTGACTGTTATACCAGAACCCGCCAAATCCTGATGAATGGTATCGAAGTACAGGCATGGGGATTTAAACACCAAATGAATCGTTTTATGTCGGATATTGATTGTGACGACAGAGCAAATATTTCAAGAATCGGCAGAATTGAAAACACACAACAAATGACTGCAAACTGGATGGGACCTGCTGACCAATCAGTATTGGAAACTACTCTGGGTTATGAACAGGTTGCTGTTGATTTGACAGCCTGGCTTGCGCAAAACGAACCTGACAAATATGTTAAAGAAACATTTGACTTTGGTTTATTGGAAGATTTTGACCACCTCTATAGATACGCACAATTTGCTTATATGACAGAAGGAATTGAGCCTGATGAAATTGTGCAGGGTCAAACTGATGTAATTGTGGGTCGTCCTACACAACACCACCACAATTGCAATGGTCTAAGATTAAGAAAACATTATGATAAAAATAATACAGCTCCTCAAACTAAAGTTAATATATTAACCGTACTATCAGGTGAACAGCAGACGCATAATTTTTATGCTGAACATGGATTTATGTACGCCGACCATGTTTTGAGAGAAACATATGCAGAGATTAAAGATGTTGAGGAAGAACATGTTACGATGTATGAATCTCTAATTGATCCTTCTGAAACAATGTGGGAAAAATTTCTTATTCACGAATTTACCGAAGTTTGTAATTACTATACCTGTATGGAGGACGAAGTTGACGAACGAATTAAAAAATATTGGGAAGTTGCGCTTGATATGGAAATCGGACATTTAAAACTGGCTGCTGAAATGTTTAAGAAATACGAAAAACGTGACCCGGAAGAAATTATCGGAAATGCAATTGTAATTCCTTGCAGATTTAAGAGCCAAAAATCTTATGTACAGAAAGTACTCGAATCAGAGGTGGATAAACGACTTGATACAGATGGAAAATACACTACTATCGACAATTTACCTGATGATTGGGCAAGTTATTCTGTACAGGAACGAGTTGCAGAAATGAGTGCACCTTCTGAAAATGCAATTAGACTTATAGAAATCTATCACGATAGAGATATAGTTTCTGCAAGTGATGCTTTGAAGAAAAAAGAAACAGAAATTCTGAATAGAGGGCTTCAACAAAAAGGGATTGCAGATAATACTGTAATGCCGGAGGAACTCGATGAAATGATAGAAAAACATGAAAAACGAAAAAAGGAAAAAGAAAAATTAATATAATAAATTATTTAAAAACACCCGCCCTTAATGAGGCGGGTGTTTTAATTATTTTTGTTGTATAATGATGATATGCGTCGGAGTGGCACTCTGCCGCAGGAAAAGCTGACTAGCGAATGCGAGCCAAGTGCGAAAGGTTTTTGTAAAAGAACGAAGTTCTTTGAAACAAAACCTGCAGGCACGTTTATTGCGAGCATTCAAGACAAATGTCAGGTTTTCCGAGAGGGTTGTGCTTGACACAACATTCGCCACGTAGACAGAACAAATTTGTAGATTTATAATTAAATAGTACGCGTCGGAGTGGCACTCTGCCGCAGGAAAAGTTGACTAAATGTCAAGTTTTCCGAGAGGGTTGAGCTTGACTCAACATTCGCCACGTAGACAGAACAAATTTGTAGATTTATAATTAAATAGTACGCGTCGGAGTGGCGAAATTGGTAGACGCGCATGATTCAGGTTCATGTGGGTAACTCCTTGAGGGTTCGAGTCCCTTCTCCGACAATTTTTGAAAACAAAATAAACGTAGAAAGGACGAGAACCCTCTACAAGACGTAGTCTTGTCAGGGTTCGAGCGCGAGTGAGCAGAGGCTGGAGTGCTTTTGCGTTGTGATGAAATCACAAAAGCAAAACACGGAATTGCCGTTCAACGCGAACGAGCAAGACAGTCCCTTCTCCGACATTTTTTGAAAACAAAATAAACATGAGTTGGGTAAAACCAATCAACCGTCCGCATTAAAATTCTAACGTATTATAGTTTGTCAAACTTATCCTTCTGCCAATTTGTCTCTAACGAGTTTTTCGATTTCAGCAAGCATAGCAGGATTTTCTGCAAGGTATTCTTTTGCTTTGTCTCTGCCCTGACCAAGTTTTTCTTCTCCATAGCTGAACCAAGAACCCGATTTTTTAACTATGTCAAGGTTAACTGCAACGTCAAGAATATTACCTATTTTGCAGATACCTTTTCCAAAAATTATATCAAATTCTGCTGTTCTAAAAGGCGGTGCTACTTTATTTTTCAAAATTCTTACTCTAACGTGGTTCCCGACATCTTCACCATCACCTTTTAAACCTTCAACTCTCTTAATCTCCATACGAACAGACGCATAGTATTTTAAAGCATTTCCACCTGTAGTTGTTTCCGGATTTCCGTACATAACACCGATTTTTTGTCTTAATTGGTTAATAAATATAACTGTAGTATTTGTTTTGCCTATAATACCCGTTAACTTTCTGAGTGCCTTAGACATCAAACGAGCTTGTAAACCCATTTGTTGGTCTTCCATAGAGCCTTCAATCTCAGCTTTCGGAACAAGTGCTGCAACTGAATCCACAACAATAATATCCACTGCACCGGAACGAACGAGTTCTTCCGTTATATCAAGAGCTTGCTCTCCTGTATCTGGTTGTGAAATAAGAAGTTCATCAACATTTACCCCTAAGTTTCTTGCATATTCAGGATCCAAAGCATGCTCTGCATCTACAAAAGCTGCGATTCCGCCTTTCTTTTGACATTCTGCAACAATATGCTGCGCAAGAGTAGTTTTACCTGAAGACTCAGGCCCGTAAATTTCTATAATACGGCCCCTTGGGATACCCCCTACACCAAGTGCTATATCAAGAGCCAATGCACCGGTCGGAATTGTCTCAACGCTCACCAGTGGCTTGTCGCCCAATTTCATTATAGAACCCTTGCCAAAATCTTTCTCAATTTTATCTATAGCAAGTTTTAGTGCCTTTTGTCTTTCATCAGACACTGATACTTTTTCTTCTTCCTTTACAGCCATACCTAACTCCTATCGGTCACGAGCAATGTACTTAAATCTTAATAAACCGATTCACGGCTCACGATTCACCAATCACTACAATAATATATTATTTTCTTCTTCTTTTTTGATATAAAAACCTGCAACAAGCGGTTTAAAACTGTTAAGAACATTTTTTAATCTGAAATTTTCTTTATTCAATTCATTAACTTTGTTTTTTAGATTTTCATTTTCAGTTTTACAGCGAACAAGCTCCAAAACGACATCATCCATTCCTTCCAATTTTTCATCAAGAAGTTTTGTTGTTGAGGTTATTATATTATTTTCCATTTTGTTCAATGTATCAAGAAGATTGTTAACAACAGATTGTGAGGTTGGCTTTGAAACAACGGAAAGTGCACTTTTCTTATCTGTCATTTTATTTATTACCGAAAATTTTGCGCTTTTCAGCTTTTTTACTTCTTCAATAGAAAAATAAATCTGTCCTTCACTATTTCTTTTTGGACTAACCGAAGTTTTTTTACAAAGCTCTACAATCTCTTTATTATCAACATTTAAAAGTTTTCTAACGTCGTCCGGTAACAACATTTTCTGCTGACTCGCGTTCATTAAACAATCTCCCAAATATAAAATCTCACTATAATATTATTCTAATCAATAAAAATTATTATTGCCACAATTTGTAACAAATTGTAAAAATTTTAGAGAATTTTATTGATTAAACTAAAACATATGCCTTTTGTGTTAAAATGAAAACCGAAGTTTTTACGGAGAATCTAAATGCAAGTTAATCCCATCAGCAACCGGACTTTTAAAGCCTGTTACAAAGCACCATATAGCGATAATGGGTATAATAAACTTTTTGGAGCATTAAAATTGGAAGATGCTTTAACGGGCATTTGTAGGCATAGTAAACCCAATAGTTGTACTAAAGATATAAGCTTTTTTGCACATTCATTTCCTTATGAACATCTGTACAGCGAAGAACTTACTTCTGTCTTAATAGATAATAAAAGAATAACGGAAGACGAAGCGGAAGAGCTTGGAATAAAATTAAATATATTCCAAAAATTAAACATATTTAATTTTTCATTACTACCGCCGACTATTTTAAACAACCGATTAGAAAATTTGAGAAATAAAGGACTTAGTGTTGATTCTATAGGTGCAGAACAGTCCATTTATGTAACAACAGATGATGACACAAAAATTGTTGAAAAATTTATGGTTCCAAAAATAGATGCACATCTTAAGAAATATTTTGGCAAAAGAAAGCAAATATATCCTCTGGAATTTTTAGAAGCAATGAGTAAGTTTTACCCCGGACCAAAAATTTCCGATATGAAACCAAAAGAAAAATTGATATTGAAAATTATTGACAGACATAATATGAAAGTCTCTCATAACTTGAAAGAATCAATCAAAGAACGTAGAAATCAGTTAATTACAGGCAATTTAAGTAAAGAAGAGACAGCAAAAATCACAGATGAAATAACTTCCTTGGAATCACAATTAAGTAAACTGCCTGAACCTAGATATGTCAAAAATGCACGAATACTATTGGCAGATTATAATCAGGAAAAAGAAAGATTTAATAAACTCTTTTTTGAAAACAGAGAAATAATTCCCGTAGATTCAGTTGAAGAGTTACTCAAGAAACTATAACTTAAGATTTAATCCAATGTTTATGCTAAACTATAAATTGTACTAGTTAGAGGGATCCACCTCAGGGGTAAATGTAATTGGCGGGTAGGTGTGACTACAAGCCTGAAGTAATAAAGATTTGCCCATAAAAGAAAGGATAAAAAATGGAAAAAAACAATGAAACTCTGAGAACACTAAGACACTCTTGTTCTCACATTATGGCACAGGCTGTGCAAAAGCTGTTCCCACAGGCAAAGTTAGCTATCGGGCCGGCGACAGATGAAGGATTCTACTACGATTTTGATTTGACCGACGGTTATGCGTTTACAACCGAAGATTTAGTTAAAATTGAAGAAGAGATGAAAAACATCATTAAGGAAAACCTTACATTTGAAAAGTATTATGTTGAAGATGTTGAGGCAAAGATTGCAGAATTCAAAGCACAAGGTGAAATCTACAAGGCAGAACTTTTGGAAGAACACAAAAATGACAACCCTACATTGTATTTAACAAAAGACAAAGACGGGAATGTTCTGTTTAATGACCTTTGTGCAGGGCCTCATATTCCTAATACTTCGTATATTAAAGGAAATGCAATTAAGTTATTAAAAGTTGCAGGCGCATATTGGAGAGGAAATGAAAAGAACAAAATGCTCCAGCGTATTTATGCAACTGCTTACTGGAATAAAGAAGATTTACAAGCTTATTTAACTTTTATTGAAGAAGCCGAAAAACGTGACCACAGGAAACTCGGCAAGCAATTAGACTTATTCTCTACAAGAGAAGAAATGGGTGGCGGTCTGGTTTTGTGGCATCCGAATTTGGCTTGTGTTCGTGAACAAATCGAAAACTACTGGAGAGAAGAACACAGAAAAAGAGGATATGTTATTGTTAATACTCCTCAAATCGCTAAATCTACTTTATGGGAAATATCAGGCCATATGGATCATTACAAGGAAAATATGTTCTTTGTACAAAAAGATGAAGATTCTGATGACCAATTTGTAGTTAAGCCTATGAACTGTCCGTTCCATATCCTGATTTATCAGGCAAACAGATATTCTTACCGTTCATTACCGCTTAGAATGGCTGAACTTGGAACTGTTTACAGAAAAGAAAAATCAGGCGCTTTGTCCGGCTTAACCCGTGTTCAAGGTTTTACTCAAGACGATGCACACATATTCTGCACACCAGAACAACTGGTTGACGAGATTAATGCTATTATCGATTTTGTTGCTGACACTATGAAAATATTCAATATGGAATTTGAAGTTGAACTTTCTACCCGTCCCGAAAGTTTTGTCGGTGAAATCGAAAACTGGAACAAAGCAGAAGCAGGTTTGAAAGAAGCTATGGAACGCCGTGGCATGAAATATGATATCAACGAAGGTGATGGCGCATTCTACGGACCGAAAATTGACTTTAAAGTCAAAGATGCTATCGGAAGAACTTGGCAATGTGCTACAATCCAGCTTGATTTCAACCTTCCTGCAAGATTTGATATTAAATACCAAGACAAAGACGGTCAGTTGAAAACTCCTCTAATGCTTCACAGGGTAATCTTTGGTTCAATGGAAAGATTCCACGGTATTTTAATTGAACACTATGCAGGTGCATTCCCGGCATGGCTTGCTCCAACGCAAGTTTCAATTGTCCCGATTTCGAACGAAAAACATGTTGATTTTGCTGAACAAATTTATAAAAAAATGCGTGAAGCAGGTATTAGGGTTCAGCTTGATGACCGTTCAGAATCTATGAACTATAAGATTCGTGAATCCTTGCAAGATAAAAAGGTTCCATATGTCTGTGTAATCGGAGATAAAGAAATCGAATCGAATTCTGTTGCAGTTCGTGCAAGAGGTATCGGTCAAGTTGGCACAATGGGAATTGACGAATTTATTTCTAAATTAAAAGAAGAAATTTCGACAAGGGCAAATGAATCTTTTGCTAAAAAAGAACTTGTTAAAATATAAATTGGAAGTATGAAAAGAGGATGACTCTTGAGAGTCATCCTCTTTTTTATATTGCAAAAATTTAAGCTTTTGCACCTGCTTTTTCGATAATTTCTTTTTCAACGTTTGCAGGAACTTGTTCGTATTTCTGGAATTCCATTGAGAATGTTCCACGACCTTGAGTGTTACTTCTCAAGTCAGTTGCATAACCAAACATGTTAGCCAAAGGAACAACTGCTCTAACGATTACATTACCTGTGTTTCCTTGAGGTTCTTGGCCTTCGATTCTACCACGTCTTCTTGAAATATCACCGATAATTGTACCCGTGAATTCATCAGGAATTTCAATTTCAACCTTCATCATAGGTTCAAGTATGCAAGGTTGAGCCTTCTTACAACCGTCTTTTATACACATAGAACCTGCAATTTTGAATGCCATTTCTGAAGAGTCAACTTCGTGATAAGAACCGTCATAAAGCTCAACTTTAACGTCTATCATCGGATAACCTGCAAGAATACCGCCTTCGAGAGCTTCTTCCATACCTTTTCTGACAGGTTCAATGTATTCTTTAGGTATAGCACCACCGACAATTTTGTTTTCAAATACAAATCCTGCATTTTCTTCAGCCGGCATGATTCTTGCTTTACAATGTCCGTATTGACCTTTACCACCTGACTGACGTACGAACTTAGAATCCTGATCAGCATTGCCTCTAATAGTTTCTCTATACGCAACTTGCGGTTTACCAATGTTAGCTTCAACTTTAAATTCTCTTAACATACGGTCAACAATGATATCTAAGTGAAGTTCACCCATACCGGAAATAATTGTTTGACCTGTTTCAGCATCAGATTTAACTCTGAATGACGGATCTTCTTCAGCAAGTTTTTGAAGAGCAATACCCATCTTATCTTGGTCAGCTTTTGTTTTTGGTTCAATAGCAACAGAGATAACCGGTTCAGGGAAGTTAATTTTTTCAAGGATAATCGGCGCATTCTCGGCACAAAGTGTATCACCAGTTGTTGTGTCTTTCAAACCTACTGCCGCGCAAATATCACCTGCATAAACCTCAGTTTCTTCAAGTCTTTGGTCAGCATACATACGAACCAATCTTGAAATACGCTCTTTTTTACCGTTAGAAGCATTGAGAACGTAAGAACCGGAAGTAATTATACCTGAATATATTCTCATAAATGTTAAACGACCTACAAACGGGTCTGTCATAACCTTAAAAGCAAGAGCTGCAAAAGGTTCTGAGTCAGAAGAATGTCTTTCAGTCTTTGTTCCGTCCTCCAATTCACCCTCTATAGCTTTTACATCAACAGGTGACGGCATGTAGTAAACAACATTGTCCAGCAATAATTGAACACCTTTGTTCTTAAATGCTGTTCCGCAGCATACAGGAACAATCTTGTTGTTACATACAGCTTTTCTCAAACCTGCTCTCAATTCATCGATAGTGATTGAATCCGGATCTTCAAAGAATTTTTCCATCAATGCATCGTCTTCAGCTGCAATTGCTTCAACCATTGCATCATGATATTCTTTAGCTTTTGCCTGTAAATCAGCAGGAATATCTTCTTCTCTAATATCTGTACCCAAGTCATTTGTATAAATTTCAGCCTTCATAGTCATCAAGTCTACAAGACCTGTGAATTTATCTTCTGCACCAATAGGTAATTGGATCGGAACAGCATTTGCACCCAACCTGTTTTTAATTTGGTCAACTACACGATAGAAGTCTGCACCGGTTCTGTCCATCTTATTAACAAATACCATACGAGGTACTTCGTATCTGTTAGCTTGTCTCCAAACCGTTTCTGATTGCGATTGAACACCACCAACAGCACAGAAAACTGCGACAACACCATCTAATACACGAAGAGAACGTTCAACTTCAATTGTAAAGTCAACGTGCCCCGGTGTGTCAATGATGTTAATCTGATGTCCTTTCCATTCTGCAGTAACTGCTGCTGATTGAATTGTAATACCTCTTTCTCTTTCTTGTTCCATAAAGTCAGTAACTGCAGCGCCATCGTGAACTTCACCAAGCTTATGCGTCTTACCTGTATAGAACAAAATACGTTCAGTTGTAGTGGTCTTACCTGCGTCAATGTGAGCAGCAATACCAATATTTCTGATTTTTTCTAATGGAGTTTTTCTAGCCATTTTCTTGTTTCCTTCTATATTTCTTTGGTGCAAAGTTTTATATACCCCTGCACCCCTACTACTATTTATACTGTTAACCAGTTAGAACTATTGTTACATGAAAATATTTTGTAAACAAGTATTGTAATTAATACAACATACAAAATACAAATAGCAAAAAAAATTTTTACACGTTTTAATAAATATGGAACAAAGTGAAAGGAGTACGTAAATGCAAATAAATCCAATATCATGCGGTTATAATACGCATTTTGACGGGACAGGGAAAGCTAGTTTACAGAATGGCTCAACTGTTTTAGCTGAAGTAATACACAACAGTAGGGGCAAAATTACTGATTTATCGGTTAAATTATCGGGAAATAAAGGAGAGTTGGGAGCATTCACACATGAATGGACAAGTGGGACTTACTATGAAGCTTTCCTACAATCAAGTTGGATAAAAAGAATTTGTGAACATTTTAAATTAACAGAAAAACAAGATGAAACTGCTGTAAAAAATGCAATTCATGAAGCGGAAATTGAGGAATCAGAATTAAATAAAGCCGAAAACTCGGATCCTGAGTCTGCAAACCAAAAAACAGAAGTACTTTCCCCTGCTCCTTTTTGGTCTGGTGCAGATCCAAACGATTCGTACGTTGATGTATATCCCTTTGGGCATTATCTAAGATACGAAGAATAGAAAAAATTTTAATTTAAACTAAATAAGGAAAAACTGAAAATGCAAATATATACAAATGCACAACAAACACCATTAAATTTCGGTATGATGAGAATCCGTCAAATAGATGGAACGACCCGCAGAATTGAAGCCAAAGGAGGAGACACAATTTGGCGCATCTGGGGCGATGTAATGAAAAAGGGCAAATGTGTTGAAACATTTAATTATGAAAACGAAAAGGGGTTTGATGAGCAAGATTTGGCAGAAATTGTCGAGTCTTTATGTAAGAATGCCAAAAATAAACGGAATGCAATAAATACAACGCTTGCATATTTATATGCAAACGACCACAGTGTCGATTATAATGCATAATTATTTTATAAGGGTTCTTACGACTTCTCCGGCAATAATGAAACCGACTGTGGACGGCACAAATGCATTACTCCCTGGAATCTGGTGTTTGACTGTGCATTTTCTTACAGTACCTGGGGGGCAAACGCAGTGCTTTTTGCAGCTAATTTCGATATCATCGTTGGGTTTTATAGGAATTTCCTTTGAATAAACGATCTTGAGTTTCTTTATACCTCTTTTCTTAAGCTCTTGCCGCATAACCTTTGCAAGCGGACAAACGGATGTTTTATAAATATCAGAAATCTCAAACATTTCAGGGTGCATTTTATTTCCAGCCCCCATTGATGAAATAATCGGAGTCCCAACCTCATTGCATTTCATGACGAGTTCTATTTTTCCGGATACAGTATCTATCGCATCGACAACATAATCATATTTACTAAAATCAAACTCACTTGATGTTTCCGGAGTAAAAAACGTCTTATATTTAGCAATAATGCAATCGGGATTTATGTCATTTATTCTTTCCTCAGCAACATCAACCTTATACTTTCCGACGGTACTGCGTGTAGCATAAATTTGACGATTTAAATTTGTTATGCAAATTTTGTCGTCATCTATTAAATCAATTGCTCCTAAACCGCTCCGTACAAGTGCTTCAACCACATATCCGCCAACACCTCCAATACCAAAGACAGCCACACGGGAAGAAGCCAATTTTTCCATGCCCAAATTTCCTATAAGCAGTTCCGTTCTTGAAAATTGATTTAGCATATGAATAGTTTAACACAAAATCAGTTTTTGCCCCAAATCAAAGCTTCAACCTGTTTATGGGGAAGAATCAAATCTTCCATTGATTGAACAAGCTGAGCGTTTGTATCAGCTTCAATAAATTTTCCTCCCGTAACATCAGCCGTGCATTTCAGTTGCGCCAAATCATCCGAATCATGAACATTAAAAGCTATAACATCAATATTAATATCTCGCCTCGTTTTAACCAAAGAAATTGCATAATCACAAGGGCTTTCATCACAATTTTCACCACCATCGGTAAGAAGGATTATGTGTTTTGCACCGTCAAAATTCGCAAAATCCTTTTTAACCGCTTGTTTTAGAGAATATGTAATTGGGGTCATACCTCGAGGCCTTAATTTATAAATAGCTGATGAAATTTTTGAAGCGTTGTTTTCTCCCAAAGGAACGAGGAGCTCAGAGCTTCGGCATGCCTGCAAAGCCATAATATTGCAATTGTGCCCATAAACCCTCAGACCCAACTTTGTATCGGGAGAAATTTGCGGTAAAATTCTGTTTAAAACATTTTTAACCAAATTCACTTTTGTTTGATTTTCAAGATATTCACTCATACTGTTTGAAAAATCAACGACAAATAAAAGTTTATCCCCTTGCTCTTTGTATTGAAAATCATCAGGCATATAGACTTCGTAAGCAAGAACAGGAATAGCGATTAAAAAAATAAAAATAACCCACCTTTTCATGCTAACAGAATATTAATTATAAAGAAATTTGTGTATTAGTTAGTTAGGTTAATATTTACAAATATTTACATTTTTTTGATGTACCATTCAGGTATTATGAATTACGATTTTAAACAAGCTGAAAAAAGTCTATCCGAACAATTTGAACAGATAAACGAAATAAGGGATTACAATCAAAGAAAAGTTTTAAAAGCTTTTTATGACAACAGAGTCGCTCCGGAACATTTCTATACGGTTTCGGGCTACGGGCATGATGATTTGGGACGAGAAGTCCTTGATAAAACATTTGCGCAAGTTTTTTGTGCCGAAAAAGCCCTTGTCAGAATTCACTTCGCTTCAGGAACCCATACTCTTGCCTGCGCTCTTTTCGGAAACTTAAAACCTGGGGATAAACTGTTGTCTGTTGCAGGTGCACCTTATGACACTATGCAAGAAGTCATAGGAACAGCAGGCGATGAAGAAACAAAACGTTCTTCTCTTATCGGCTATGGTGTGCTGTACGACGAAGTCCCGCTTATAAATAATTCTGATATTGATTATGTACAGCTTGAAAAAATGGTTGATGAAAAAACAACAATGGTTTTAATTCAACGCTCTAAAGGATATTCAACAAGGAAATCACTTTTAATAGAAGATATAGAAAAAATATGTAAAATTGTAAAAACCAAAAATCCAAATTGTATCTGTTTTGTAGATAATTGTTACGGCGAATTTGTCGACAAAAAAGAACCGCTCGAAGTCGGAGCTGATTTAATCGGCGGGTCTCTAATTAAAAACCCAGGAGGAGGAATCGTTGAGGCAGGCGGATATATTGCAGGTAGGGGAAAATATGTTGATAGAGCTGCTAACAGGTTGACTGCACCCGGAATCGGAAGTGAAGGCGGAGCTATGTTTAACCAGCACAGACTTATTTTCCAAGGTCTTTTTATGGCACCTTCTGTGGTTTCTGAAGCGTTAAAAGGTGCAATACTCGCTGCCAAAGTCTTTGAAGATATCGGGTTTAATTCAATTCCTAAATATAGCGAAAAACGAACTGACATTATACAAAATATTATTTTTGGAAAACCTGAGCATTTGGAAGCTTTTTGCAAAACAATTCAATCACTTTCACCCGTCAACGGGTATGTAACACCGATTCCTGAATATATTCCGGGTTATGAAGATAAAGTGATTATGGCAGGTGGAACTTTTATAGAAGGTTCGACTATTGAACTATCGGCAGACGGACCAATGCGCCCGCCATATGCTGCATATATGCAGGGCGGTTTGAATTACGCTCATGTAAAAATTTGTCTTGAAGAAATGGTTAAAAAACTTTAGAATAAGTTGGCAAAAACCCCATTTTTCTCGTAAGAATTGACAGAATTGTTAAGTTTTGTAACAAGATTGTTTGAATGGTCAGTAAAAAAAGCAATTATTTACCAAAACATGACTTTATATATATAAGGTTAGAAATATAGGTTAGGTTAGGTTATTATGATTAACAACATCACAAATGTTGATACTCATATGCAAAGAATGAGTGTCGCAAAGGCAGTGCCATCACAAACAAGTATGTCAATTCCTGCGATTTTAGGATTTAAAACTCCTGTAGGTAAAAAGAAAGCAGAACTTCGGGTTAAAAAGTTTAAACGGAGCGACAAAATAATTATTGTTGGGGAAATTGATGACAATTATGTTGATATAGTTGAAGAGGATGATTACATTCAATCTGAGCAATCTGATATGAGTTTTTCTTTTATAAATCTTATGCCGCAAAAGAAGAAGGTAAAATATTTGAAAGATTGTTATATAATAGATTATATTCAGTCTCCTCAAGCATACAATGGATTGGGAACCGAAGCCGTAAAAGGTTTGGCTGAAAAAGCAATGTTCGACCCGAAAATTCAAGGCAGGATTGTAACGTATTCAGCTCCGGTGTGGCAGGAATCTTCTCCGGCAATATTCTTTTATAAACTTGGATTTAGGTTTATAGAGTGGGAGGCTAATATAAGAATTGAACATTGTATAGAAACTAAAACTCCGGATTTACCGGCTCAAACAGGAATGATGTATTTACCTAAAAAGAATTTACATAAACTTTTAAGGTATGGAGAACTTTTTTAATAATTATGAACGAAATTCCTCAACAACCACAGATACAAGCGCAAATGCAAAACTTGAACGCACATTATACGACTCAGGCAAAAGTAACAAAGCCTGAAAGAGTTGTTGTGAGCGGGCCTGATAATGTCCCTCAATATCATATTTATTCTGACAAAGAAGCAAATGAAAAGCTTACAGCATTGAATAATGATGTGTATATTTCTGTACAAAAAGCTCCAAAACCCAAAAAGAAACGATTTTTCGGGTTTTTTAGCTAAAATGTATAGTAGATAAGTTGTCTTTTGTTAACTTAACATATCGTAACAACCGATTGAAAAACTACTATGCATGTTTTAACATACACACAAAAGGAGTGTGTGTATGAGAATATCCCAACTTACCCAAGCAGGTTTTATGCCGGCTGATTTTGTGTATACCGATCAAAAACAAACTTTTGAAGGTAGATTTATGCCCGGAAGCGCCAGAAGAGCCAGAATTATTCAAAATGAACTGTTAGATAAAGGTATGCAGTGTAATTTTGAAAAGAACGGTTATCTGGCAAAATGTGTAAAACGCATGACAGAAATTTATGAAGAATTATTTGGCAGATGGGCATTACCTCAAATTGTCGATTTTCAAGAGTTTATGGGATTTTTTCTGCAAAATGCCAGTGGATATTTTTCAGCATCAGAAGATAAGGTCGCTTTTAACAGAAGTAAATATGAATTCGTTAATAGGCTTTTTCAAAGTATCAGAGCAAAAACATATCGCGGCAAAGAATTCAACCTATTTTCATCTTCTCATAGTGCGCAAGTCTATGCCCATGAATTCGCACACTCCGCACACTTCCACAATATTGCAAATAAACATAATAAAACATATGCTGTCCAAATGATGAAAGTTTTGAGAGAGAAAACTTTACACGAACCGGTTGGAATATTAATTACAAAGTTTAAATTAGGTGAATATTCATTAACAAATATGAATGAATTTATGTCTGAACGTATTACTAAGGACATATGCGATAACCTTAGAGGAAGTGACTGGGAAATATGGCCAAGAAACCCTGATGTTGGATATTCGGACATTTTCAGCAGAAAATGGCATGATAAATTTGATACTCCGCAAGCATACCTTGATTATTATACCGAACAAGTATGGGACGGCGATTTAAAAAATGCTGATGAAGCTGCAGAAAAAATCAGAAAATTCTTAGAACTTCTTGATCAAAATGTTCCTGTTGAGCAAGCTATACGAATTCGGGATAATTTAATACCCTTGGAAGTAAAGAAAGAACAGCTTACAGAAAAAATCTGTTTGATGGCAGCCGAACGGCTTAAATATGCAGAAACACTGGCCGAAGTCGAAAAGATTTTGGTAAAACATCCGAATCGCCAATCCGCATTAAAAAGAGCCATAAATTTAACCAATATTTTAACTCAAAAGGTTGATGCGATGAGAACACTGGAAAATCAGAAGCTCTCTGTGCTTAACTCAATTATGAAAAAATCAGAAGTTCCTTTTCTTCAAGACGAAGTAAAAGAGCAAATTCAAGCTCAAAAAGATATGAACGACACCGTTTCAACAATGTCAGAAACATATACAACTCTCAATACAAACTACGAAAAACGATTAAATGAGGCAGTCAGGATTCAAAAAGAACAGGAGGAAAAAGCAAGACTAAGAGCCGCTGAAAAGAAAGCTCGAGAGGCAATGTCATCGTCTTATTACTCCTATGCACCCGTTTATTCATCTTATAATAACAATCAAGGACAAGCTGAAACAACAAAAACAAATGAAACAGTTTCTCAAGCATACAAAGAAACACAAACTTCAACTCAAACAGAACCTGTTGTCTCAAGTCCGACTTATTCTTCCGCACAAAATACAGAACGAAAATCAGAATCTTTATTTGGTTTACTGGGACGTAAGCTCAAAAGTGTTATAGAGCTCTTTTCGGAAGGAAGCATTTCAAAAACAGAATATGAACGTAGAGAAAGAGAAAGAATGAAACTGTTGCAGTAATTTTTGTAGTATAATTATTTTACCAATTAACATTATATATGTGTACATGAGTATTATAGAAAGGGGTATGTTTATGAACATTCAAGGTGTTTCGGCAGTAAATTGCTGCAACCCGAAACCGGCATTCAAAGCCAGTTATGTAACTTTATCAGAAAAAAATTTAGGGCAAAAAATTGCCGCAAATGTTGTAGATTCATTTAATGGAAAAATTCTGCCTGAAATACAGAAAACAGCATTTGTCGAGGCTAATGCATTAATTAACGCAGCAGGTGCAGGCAGAGTTATTTCCAAACCTGAAGATTTTCGCCATAATGTAAACTTTTTTGCTTTAGCTGCAGGTTCAGGAAGCAGATTTAAAGAACTTGCCCAAACAGTTGGTGAATATAATAAAATAAGCCTGCCCTTTAAAGTTGACAAAGATACAGATATTCATATGCTTGATTTCGCAATGACTATGGGAAAATATTTTATTGAAGAAGATGGTGTTAATAAAATTGTTGCATCACAGCCTTCAGGTTCTTTCGGAGATATTGTAGCACACTATCAAGCAGGGAACCCTATTAAAGATACGGTGGTTTGCTGCGGAGATAACGTATTCGGAGATAAGGCCTTCGATATGATGACTTTCTTTACAAAAGAGATTAATAATCCGAATAAGCATGTTGCACTCGTAGGCGTTGGCAGAACACCTGAAGAAGTCGCAAAAAGATTTGGAGTTCTGGAAGTTGAAGGTTCTTTAAATGACGAATCCCTTAAATTAAAAGGATTTAGCGAAAAACCGGAATTAGAAATCGCTCAGTCACTTGCTGTCGACGGACAAAATATTGCAAATACCGGATTATTCTACATTAGTAAGGAAGCTATGGAAAAATTAATGGCAGAAATAAACAGGGGAGTAAATAATATTAAGAAAAATGACGTGGAATTATATGATTTCGCAAATGCGGTCAAATATGTTCACAGCAAACTTCCTGAATGGTTTGGTATTGAGTCAACAGAAGGGGCAGATGTCAAAGTCGTGGATAAATGGGAAGATGTTGGTGAACCAAATGCTTTATATCAGTTTGCTGAAGATGTTAAAAATGGTTTATATCTGCATAATTTCCCGACAAATTTAGCTAACAAAATTCAAAAAGCTTTTGCACAAAGAGTTCACCTTGGTGCAGAAAATGAATTCCCTTACATTAATTTCTCAGATTCTTTACAAATAAGTTCAAAACAGCTTTCGGAAGCTAAGAATGTTGAAGGAGTAAATATAATAGTTTAACAGCAAATATTGACAAATTTTAGAGGGGTAAATGATTTTATTTACCCCTTTTTTGAACTTACTTGAAAAACTTTCGTTAAATAACTGGTTACTTATTTAAAAAAATAGTGTAAAATGTATTTTATGGGAGCAAAATTCAATTTAAAAAATTTTTTGATATTCGGTTTTATTTTTTCTATTATCACTCAGAGTGTTTTTGCTATTGAAGATACTCAGACAAAAAAATCTAAATTTAGTTTTTTTAGAAAAGATAAGAATGAAACTAGACTTGAAAAGAAAAAAGAACCTAAAAGAGTAAAAATTACTGAAATAGAATTACCTCCGGTATTTTCAATGAAAAATCCGCCGGAACATCTTTCTGTTATGAAGATTGATGAATGTGTAAAATATGCGATTGAACATAATCCGAATCTCGAAATATACAGACAGCGAATAAAGGCCGCGAAGGCAGGGATTGGGGAAGCCAGAGGAAGTTATGCTCCAAGATTAAGTGCCAGAGTAAATTATAACCATTTGGACAATAATGGTTCAAGAATCGCAAGCACACATACCAATTCCGGAGGGTTCAGTGTCGGGATTTCAGAAATGATTTGGGATTTTGGTAAAACCAGAGCACGTATTAATATGGCAAAATATGATACAGAAGCTGCTCAATATGATTATGATTACGAGCTTTTGGATTTAATTTACAGGGTACAGATAAATTATTACTACGTTTTGTCTGCACTTGCTAATCTTGATATTTTTGAACAAAATGTCAGAATTAATACCCTAAATTATGAACGTACAAAAGCTATGTTTGAGGAAGGTTTGAAGTCTAAAATTGATGTCGTTAATGCTGAAGTCAATCTTTCCGATGCAAAAATTCAACTTGTAAACGGGCAGGAAAATCTTGCAAATGCTGTTATTAATCTTCAAAACTCAATGTATTATACGGAAAAAGATGGTTTTATTGTAACAAATACCGAAAACTTTGGATTTTTGAAAGCAGATTACAGAAAGAAAATGCAGAATTTGGATAATAATATTAAACCGTCCGGTTTCTCATTCAAAAAGAATGAAGACGGCTTGATTACATTATCTTCAGGAATCGAACACAGCGATATTATTCAGGATTTTAAATTGAATCCATACAAAATTTCAAAGCAGGAAGCTGTCGATAAAGCACTGGAAAACAGACCGGATTTAAAATCAGTAAGAATGGTTGGAAAAGTTCAGGAAGAATCCCTAAAAGCAATAAAAAGACAATATGCACCGGAGATAACAGCAGATTTGTCATACAATTACACTAAAAATGAATCTACTTACACTAACCCATTTCAAGTTGGTGCAAGTATAGGTTTAGGCTCGCTTAATCCCTATCAGATACATTATCAGATTAAAGAAGGTGAAGCATACTTAGATATTGCAAAACACAATCTGAATATTGCAAAATCCGATATCTATTGGGAAGTTCAAGCGAATTACATAACAATGCGTCAGTTGGAAAGAAAAATTCCTTTGATGAATCAAAAAGTAAAGGCAACTCTGGAGAACTTTGAACTTGCAGACGGAAGATATAGCGTAGGATTAAGCAATTATGTGGAATTGCAGGATGCACTCGCAAATTATAACAGTGCACAATTGAGTTTTGTGCAGACTGTGTTTGAATACAATGTCGCAAGAGAAAACTTGCTTAAATCAATGGGAATTTCAACTAATTAATTTTATATCAGGTTAACATTTTTCTCTAAAAACTCTGTTAGATTAATTTCTTTTCCTGCCATATTTTTGTCGATTTTCTTAAATATTTCCATATTTTCTTTAATTTTTGTCATTGGTGTTTCATTTGTTATAAACGGAAATGCACCAATAAAACTAAATGAATTTGTATTATTAGTATATTCTATTATTTCAGATAAATACTTTAATTTTTCAAGTTTTACACTAGGCGATATAAAGCTTAAAATTCCTTTCGCAAACTTGTTTTCTTTTGAATAATCCATTGTATATCCTCCGCTCAAAGTAGCTTCCGCAATTTTATCAACCAAAGGGATTGTTGCTTTGATATGTTCTGCACCCTGTTTGCAGTCATATAACGGAGACAAATAACCTAAAGCGTACTTAGAGGCAGTAGAATCTGCATTGTCAATAACAGCCTGTGACAATTCTAGTGACACCGGATTTTCTTTAGATGCCTGCGGTAATTTTTCCATTAAAAATTCGAATAAACTTTTTCCGTTAGATGCGACCTTTTTAATATCAATTGCTGTATTAATAAGTTCGTAATCACCTGCGAGCTCACAAATATCCGACACTAAACCAAGATACTTCGGATTCATAGCTTTCAATTCGTCTTTGAATTTAGCAACCTCAGAATATTTATTGGCAAAATAGTCAATATTCTCCTGTAATTGCGATATTGTTCTTGTATCAGGTTTACGTTTTATATGTCCCATAATGGCAAAATCGCCTGTAAAAATTCGCCTAGTGAGATTAGGATTATATTCTATTGCGGCTTTCTTAAAAATTGACATAATTCTAACCCTTTCTGTATTTTAATTTATATTACTTATATCATATATAAAACCCGCAAAAATATTTTTTGCTAGGTAAGTATAAATGTTTATTGAACAACGCACAAACATTTGATATAATTTGTGATAACAGGGGATTAGCATGAAAATAAATTTCAAAAAGAAATACATTCTAATAATACTTGCAGGTATTTTAGCACTGTTTTGTGCAATAGGAATTATTAACAAAAAAACCGTCAGATACATAACAAAACCTGTTACGCAAGAAACCATTACACAGTATGTCGAAGCATCAGGTACGATTAAACCTATAAACACAATTGAAGTCGGTACGCAAGTTTCCGGAACTGTTGCGAAAATTTATGTAGATTATAATTCCGTCGTTAAAAAAGGTGACTTGCTTGCAGAGCTTGACCCGAGCCTTTTTCAGGCAAATGTAGATCAATCAAATGCTAAATTAAGCACTGCCAAAGCTGCTCAAGCAAAAGCAAATTCAACACTCAATTACAAAAAAAATAATTATTTAAGATACAAACATCTTTATGACAAAAACTATGTTTCAAAAGATGAAGTAGAATTAGCGTATGCAAACTATCAACAGGCACTTGCCGAAGTTGCTGCTGCGAATGCTGAAGTCAGTGCTGCACAAGCGACTTTGACAAATAATCTTACTAACCTCGGCTATTCAAAAATTACTTCACCAGTCGACGGAACGGTTATTTTAAGAGCAGTTGACGTCGGACAAACCGTTGCGGCAAGTTTTAATACACCGACACTATTTGAAGTTGCAAAAGATTTGACTCAAATGCAAATTGAAACAAGCGTATCCGAAGCAGATATAGGCAAAATTAAAGTCGGACAAAAAGTAAAATATACCCTTGACGGATATCAAGACAGGAGTTTTGAAGGCGAGGTTACGCAGGTACGTTTAGCCTCAACCACAACAAACAATGTCGTAACTTATACCGTTATCGTTTCGGTTGATAATTCGGAAGGACTTGTAATCCCGGGAATGAGCGCAAATGTTTCTATAATTACAAATTCTGTAAAAGATGCACTTTGCGTACCTGTACAGGCATTTAAATTTACACCTGAAACAACAGGTAAAAAATACGAACATCAAGGTATTTGGATAAAAACAAAAACAGGCTTAAAACGTTATGATATAGAACTCGGGGTTTCTGATGACAATAAAGTTCAAATTATTTCAGATGAAATAAAATCCGGAGACAGAGTTGTAATTGCATCAACCGGAGGGAGAAAGAAAGCTCCTGCAGGAGGAATGCGCAGACCTCCGATGTAATTAAGTATTAATAAGGGGCGGCTCGTTAATTATAACGAGCCGCCCCATTAATATTTATTTAAGCGATTTGATATATGTTAAATCTATTTTCTTCTTTTGCACATTCATCAATCAGTTTTTTATTATCTTCAAAACTGTATAATGAAGGTATGCCAAAAATCTTTTGTTGTTTGTCGTTAGAAATTAAAAATGTTGTAATTCCTTTTGTAAAATCAGGATTCAGACCCTTAACTTTATCCACTACAGAATCAATTTTAGCAGTGTTAATAGTAAAATCGCTCAAGCTGCCTATAAATTTTTTACTGTTCATGTCATAAACATTAACATTCTTAGCTTTTATAGTAGCATTAAACCCGGGGTGGTATCCTACAGAATTAATTTGCATAATTGCCTCCTTTTTAATAAATACATCATTATAAAACCTGTGAAAACATTTTTTGCCAATAAAATTTTAAATTATTACAAAAATTTTACAAAAAAAGAAAAGTAGTGGTAAATATACAAAAAGCCTGTAGTTATAACTACAAGCCAATATGTTCTTTTCTTTTTTTGCATACTTTTTTCTTTTTAGTAAAGAAAAAAGTATGGCGGCGGTAAGGGGAATTGTCTTGACCTGTTCGCATTAAACGTGTCTTCGGATTTTCTTTTCAGAAACTTCGTTTCTTCCAAAGAAAAGTCCTCCGCACTCTGCTCACAGGTCGCTGAACCCCTAGCAAGTCTAACGACTTGCAGGGGTTCTCAATCTCCAGCATTACTTGTAAAATAAAACAGAGAATACAACAAATGTATTCTCTGTTTTATTCGGCGGTAAGGGGAATTGAACCCCTGTTTGGAGAATGAGAATCTCCCGTCCTAACCACTAGACGATACCGCTATATGATTATATCTTTATTATAACACAAAAATTTTTATCAAAGTATCTACAGATAATTATCTTATTTGGTACTTGTAAAATTATTCAACAAAAAACTCTCCGCTTTTGACGGAGAGTTTTTCGATTATTTCAGTTTTAATTATTTCCTTAAGAAATCAGGAATTTGAATATCAGAGAAATTAGTCATTGTCGGTGCTTTTGGAGCAGCTGTATTATTAAATGCTCCTGAGAAAAAGTCTACTGCGCTTATTGAACGGTTTTCAACCTTTTCTTCAACAGGCATTTGAGATTTTAGTTCAAATCCGGTTGCAATAACTGTTATCTGGATTTCACCCTGAATATTATCATCAACAACAGCACCTATTATAACTCTTGCATCATCAAGAACAGCATCATTAATTATGTTCGTAGCATCGGTTACTTCGTGCAATGTCATATCAGGGCCGCCTGTAATATTTACGATTACACCGCTTGCACCGTTAATAGATGTTTCAAGAAGTTGAGAATTGATAGCAATTTTAGCTGCTTCAATTGCTCTGCCTTCACCTGTGCCTCTGCCGATACCCATCAATGCAGAGCCTGATGCTTGCATTACGCTCTTAACATCAGCGAAGTCAACGTTTATAAGTCCCGGAATTGTAATAATATCAGAAATACCTTGGACACCTCTTAAAAGAACTTCGTCAACAACAATGAATGATTCTTGAAGAGATACTCTTCTATCAACAACGTCAAGCAACTTATCGTTTGGAATTACAATCAATGCATCAACGCATTCTCTCAATTTTTCCAAACCTTGCTGAGCTTGATTCTGACGTCTCTTACCTTCAAAAGAGAACGGTTTTGTAACAACACCTATTGTCAAAATACCCAAGTCTTTAGCTATCTTAGCAACAATCGGAGCAGCTCCTGTACCTGTACCACCGCCCATGCCGGCAGTAACAAATACCATATCAGCACCTTCAATAGCTTGAGTAATTTCTTGTTGTGCTTCTTCAGCAGCTTTTTCACCAACCTGAGGCTCACCGCCGGCGCCAAGTCCGTTAGTTAATTTAGCACCAAGTTGAATTCTGTTCTTACAAGTTGATGTGTTCAATATTTGCAAATCGGTATTCATCAACCAAAATTCAACACCTGTCAAACCTGATTTAATCATTCTGTTAACAGCATTTCCGCCGCCGCCGCCAACACCAATTACTTTAATTTTAGCAGGGTTAACACCGGGTGACGGTTGTACAACATCGTCCGATGATTGTATGTTATATCCATAGTTGGTTTGAGGTTCAGCCTCTTTTCTTCCAAAAATATCAGGTCCTAAATTATCCACGATTAATCCTCTTTTTCTTAATAACTATACTAGTAACAACATAATAACATACTATTTTAAATAGAAAAAATTGTAAAGTTTTTGGGTAAAATTTTTCTGCATTTGTTAAGAAAATTTACATATTTGACATGAAAATATAGCTATTTTTGCTTGTCAAAAATTCTTTTAATACCAAACAACGTTAAGTTCGGTTCATAAAAGTCAACTCGGGTTTTAATGTATTCTGTTAAAATCTTATATTGTCCACCTGTAACTATTATTACAGCTTCTTCTCCAAGCTCTGCAGCACTTTGCGAAATAAGTCCGTCAATTGCTGCTGCAATTCCTCTTATTACACCTGCAAGAATTGCGGATTCTGTTGTATTTCCTATTGCGATTTCAGATTTTCCTGCCTCAATCAGAGGAAGTTTTGAAGTCTGAGTGTGCAATGCAGACAATTGCATATTTATCCCGGGCATAATAGCTCCGCCTAAAAAGGCTTTATCTTTTGAAATTATATCAAATGTAATTGCGGTTCCTATATCAACAACTATTGCCGGAAGCGAATAATCACATGCTGCATAGATATTTGCAAGCCTATCCATTCCGACAAATTTTCGTTTCTCCGATTCAATTTTTATACTCATACAAGAATAAGGAGTGAGCATTAAAGATTCAATATTAAAAATATTGTCTATAGCTGTTTTTATAACCGAATCCAAATTTTCCACCACAGAAATTATACCGCATTTGTCTATCGGATACTCTTTTAACTTGTCTTTCAAAATGTTGAAATAATCGTCAACGTCGGCTTCTTTAATCGTTGGAAAACGAAATAAGTGCTCAATTTTATTGCCATTAAAAATAGCTGTTTTTATGTTTGAATTACCTATATCTATTGCGAGAAACATTATATAACCCCATAATTTGCAAGAGCGTCATCTATATTCCTCTTTACTGCATCACGAATATGTTTTGGAGATTCTATTTCACAAAGTTCACCATAACGAAGCAATCTGTTAATGAGAGCCAAGTTATTTTCTCCGTCATTCATAACTGTAATATAATCAGGTTTATTATTTATGACTAAAGTTTCATTTTCTCTGAGGTTGTAATTTGCGGCTAAAGCACCTGTTAGCTTAAATAATACCGTGCCATCTAATTTTACTTGTTTAAATTTTTCTTTGGTTATTTCGATACCTGTAATCCTATCGAACATAATCAAACGTTCATTATTGTTATAAAGAATTGTTATACAGCGTTTACCTTTGTATTCGGATAATCTTAACGGAATGCCGGTAATTGATTTCCCTGTCTTAAATAAAAGTTTTATTTTTCGTTCTGTTTCCAATGCTTTTTCAAATGCGGCACAAAGAAGATTTACCGAGTTTTCTTCAACACGAATTATATCCCTGTTAGAATATACATTCACTTTATGAATAAATTTATCAAATTGTTTTTTGGATTTCTTTGAAATATATATATCCGCACAATCCTGCATATCTTGAAGAACTGCGTATTCTTCATCGGATACATCCATTCCGAAAGGAAGTTTAGATACATAATATTTATTCTGTATTTTTGGAATAGTAATACCGCAAAATCGGCAAGTGTTTATATATTTGCTTACCACACTATTATTAAAAATCGGTTCATGTTCTTTTTCATTAAGCTTTTCAATTAAATCGACCATTGAATAATCATCTTCCATTAATACACGCAAGGTTTTTAATACCTGTGTTGATGATAAATTCTTTTTAACGGCTTCCTTTTTATTTTTCATAAAGTTTTCTCATTTCTTTTAATTTGGAAATAATCTTGTCCCTAAATTCCATAGGTTTTGTTACAGTGCATTTGGGTCCAAAATATAAAATTCTTTGTATTGCCAAAAATTCATTGAAATATTGCCCTTCAACCAAGATAGAATTTTTGTTATTTCCAATAACTATTTCTTCATCAGTAAGAAAATCTGCATCAAAATCTTTTAATTCAAAATTAACATTAAACGTATTATTTTTGCACTTTTCATTTGTTATTTTCTTGGAATCAATTGATACAATTCTGCTTACAAGTAAAGTTACATAAACTTTTTTATTCAAATCGTACCCGTATAAATATAATTTATTACTTTTGTAAACCAGTTTTTTTGCTATAATTTCCTGTTGTTTTGGGTATTTTGCGGTAGCTTTTTGATACATAATTGTTATTGTATTTTCTTCCTCGCAAACGTTAATCAAAGTATTAACAATATCACTGTTATAATGTTTTAATGGAGAAAGTCCGTAAAATTCCTCCCGTATTTCATCTTCATATATGTATTTAGCTATTTTATTAAGTAACTGATTAAATTTAAACAATCTTGTAATATCAATAGAACTTTTCATATTATTGAACAAGCGTTTTAAAACTTTAACATCTTCCAAAGTCACAGGAATGGTGAACGGGTGTTTTGTCAGAACGTATTTGTAACCGGTTTTTGCACATGGGCGCGAAATTTCACAACCAAATGACTTAATAGTATTCAAATCTATCCTTAAAATATCATTTGAATGTGATTCATCCATAATTTTTAAATCAATAAAAGCCTGCCGTATTTCCTCCAAAGAGCGTGGAGCGACTGCTAAAAGTCCGATGAGAGTGATAGCTCTTACTCCGGTCAGTGAAATTTGATTTAAATCGGTTTTTCCGTCTAAAACTAACAATACACCCTCTCCTTACGAAAACATTATTGACATAAATTTAATAAATATTCAATAGTTTTTTCTCTGTAAAAACCATCAACTGCGCTAAACGGCAATACTTCTCCGCCAAATTCTTTTTTAATATCCGATATAACTTTCGAAATTTTTCCTCTTGAAATATAGTCAATTTTTGTAACGACTGTAAATATTGGCAAATTATAGGCATTAACCCATTCTCTCATCTGATAATCATTCTTTTGAATTTCGTGTCTTGCATCAATAAATTGAATCGTAGATTTAATTTGTTTTCTGTTTAATAAATATTCTTCCAAATATTTTTGCCATTTAGCTTGGGCTTCTTTGGAAACTTTTGCATATCCGTACCCGGGGAGATCTGCTATCATAAATTCGTTATCGAAATTAAAAAAGTTGATTAATCTGGTTTTTCCCGGAGTGTTAGATGTTTTTGCCAGCTTTTTATTATTGGCCAAAGCATTAATGAACGATGATTTTCCAACATTAGAACGTCCTAAAAGCGGAAACTCCGGAAGTATTGATTCGGGACAACCGGATAATTTTTCTGAACTTATTACAAAACTTGCGTTTATTTGCTGCATATCAAATTAGTTTATTTTTTGTTCCTGCTCTTTGTTTTTATTTTTTGCCTTATAAGTTACAAGAGAAAGCAGATTATACATTTTTTCGTTATTAATAACTGTAAGCTGAGTTCCGTTTTTAAGTAAACTGGCTTCACACGATGGTTTGCGACAAAACAGATTATCTGCTTGTACACTTACAATTTGAACCCAATTTTGCTTAATAACACTCAGCGGTTCTTTTAAAAATGTTTCAAATGTTTTAAAAATGTTCATATAATTCTACTTCTAACTTTTATAAAAATATTGTATAATATTTCGAAATAAATGTAAATTTAAACATTAATTCGGGTGCATATTTTGAACAACAGAGAAAAAGAATTTACAGAAGAATTTAAAACTTATTTAAGTGTTGAGAAAAACTTTTCTGTGCACACGATGACAGCATATTGTTCTGATATTGTGAGCTTCTTATTGTGGCTTAACGGCGAGGATTGTACAAAAATAGATTTTAATAAACTGAGGGAGTATCTTTATTTTATACAAAGATTTGATTATAAGAAAACAACCATAGCCCGTAAAATAGCTTCCATAAGAACTTTTTATAAATTTTTATTCAGGGAAAGATATATTGAAAATAATCCGGCTATTTCATTGTCTGCACCAAAAAGGCCAAAATCTCTGCCTAAATTTTTAACTCCGGAAGAAATTGAGCAAATTTTAAACAATATAAAAATTGATACACCTGCAGGATTCAGAAACAGAGTTATACTGGAACTTTTATGGGCAACAGGAATGCGTGTTTCAGAATTGAGTAATCTGAATTTTGGGGATTTGAATCTTGAAGAAAACGAAATAAGAGTATTCGGTAAAGGTGCAAAAGAACGTATCGTTCTTATTTCAGATAGAGCTAAAAACTATCTTATTCAGTATATTAACACAGCAAGAAAATTAATTGCGCCCGAATATAATACAAAAGAACCCGAAGAAAATAGTCCTATTTTTATTAACTGCACAGGATACAGGCTTCAAAATCAAACAATAAGAAGTGCCATTAACGATGTCGTTTCAAAAATAGAATTACCGAAAAAAGTTACACCACACGTATTCAGACACAGTTTCGCAACAAAATTAATTGAAAACGGCGCTGATTTAAGGGTCGTTCAAGAGCTTTTAGGCCATGCAGGTATTTCAAATACACAGATTTATACACACATTTCAATGAAACATATGCAAGATGTTTATAATTCTGCACATCCGCACAGTTAAACATAATAAAAAAGAACGGTTTTTGCCGTTCTTAATAACTCCCAAATTTCTCCTCCAAATCTTTTAAAAAACTCCTTAAATTTTAAATAATTGATTGTGATTTTTCTCCTCTTTTTATTGATTTGTGACTCTCCCCAAGTCTTATAGCCATCACTCCTTTCGTCTGTATTATTATGATATTCTTTCAATTTTTTTATATCAAGTAAACAATTTTCTTAAAAAATTTACAATTGACCATGCTTCCCATGCCTATTGAGAAAAATTTAAATTTACAAAAATTTACTAAAAAAATGGCTCAACTCCTGTTGACAAATGACTTTGCAAGTGAATTTTTTTATTGATAAGCTTTTTAAGCCATGCTAAACTTTAGTCATGAAAAAAATTGCTCTTATAAGTCACGGATGCGCAAAAAATCTGGTTGATTCGGAATTAATACTTGGTATCCTTGCGGAAAAAGGATACAAGATTACTCTCGATGAAAATGAAACTGATATTGTTATTGTTAATACCTGCTCTTTTATTTGTGATGCAGAAAAAGAATCTATTCACACTATACTCAAACTTATTCAACAAGGGAAAAAAGTTATTGTAACCGGTTGTTTGGCACAAAAACATCCCGAAGAACTGAAAAGGGAGATTCCGGAACTCGCAGGAGTTGTCGGAACTACTGATTTTAATAAAATTGCTGAAGTTATTGAAAATATTGACAAAAACTTTATTTCAAAAGTAAGTAAAAATCCTGACTATATTTACCCCGAGAAAGTAAAACGTCAGCAAATAACTATGGGAGCAAGTTCTTATATAAAGATTGCGGATGGCTGCAACTACCGATGCGGATATTGCATAATACCTTCTTTACGTGGGAATTATCATTCCAGAAAGATGGAAGATATTTTGAACGAAGCAAAAAATATGGTTAAAAACGGTGTTACTGAAATTATACTTATTGCGCAGGATACAACAGGATATGGTATTGATTTATATGATAAACCAATGTTATCCAAATTACTAAAAAAATTAAATGAAATAAAAGGTCTGGGCTGGATAAGAGTTATGTATGCCTATCCGACACAAATGACAGATGAACTTTTAAAAACAATTGCGGAATGTGATAAAGTTGTCAAATATGTTGACATACCGTTACAGCATTCTCATCCGGAAATGTTAAAATTGATGAATCGTCCGGCTTTTGATTATCGAAAATTAATTAAAAAAATACGAACATTAATTCCAAATGTTTCAATAAGGACAGCCTTTATTGTAGGATACCCCGGCGAAACCGAAGAACATTTTGAACATTTATGCAATTTTGTTCATGAAATGAAATTTGACAGGATGGGAGTTTTTTGTTACTCGAGAGAAAAAGGAACTCCTTCATATTCTATGAAACCCAGAGTTCCTAAAAAAATTGCAAATCAACGTTATAAAAAATTAATGGAAATTCAACAAAAAATTTCCAAGGAGAGAAATAAAAGTTTTGTCGGAAAAACTTTGCCTTGTATTATTGAATGCTATTCTGATGACGGAGAGGTAATCACAAGAACACAATACGATGCGCCTGAAATTGACGGTATTGTAAATATAAAAACCGACAAACACCTTGTTCCTGGAGATATTGAACAGATTAAAATAATCGATTGTACAGAATATGACTTAATTGGAGAAATATAAAAAAGGTTATTCAAAAATTTGAATAACCTTTTTAGAATTGTTGTCAAACAACAGAACTAAGCTTTTTCAGCAATAACGTCTTTTGCAACTTCATTTGCAAGAGTTAAGTAGCTCCTTGTGTAACCGAATTCATTATCATAGTACGCTTTTATAACTGCCATGTTATCACCAATCATCATGATGCTTTCAGGAACAACAAGAGCGCTTTCATGTCTGCCGATTACATCTCTTGAGCTTGACCCCTTTGGTGCCATAGCAATTAAGTTTTTATATTCTTCACTATTTGCTGCATCTTTGAATGCTTGTTTAAGTTCATCAACAGTAGTTGGGTTCTTAAGGTTTAATGTAATAACTGCTAAAGAACCATCAGCAGTCGGAACACGAGTAGCTGTACCATTCAACTTGCCTTTAAGTTCAGGAAGAACAAGACCTACAGCTTTTGCTGCACCTGTTGTTGTAGGAATCATTGAATCAAATGAACCACGTTTCTTAGAATCTGCTTCTTTATTTGATTTATCAGCTGTAAACTGAGTAGCTGTAGCTGCGTGAACTGTTTCAATATAACCGCTTGCAACACCGAACTTATCATTCATCAATTTGATAATCGGAGCGATACAAGTAGTTGTACAGCTTGCAGCAGAAGCAATTCTGCCTTCATTCTTAATGTCAGCAATTCGTTCACTGTTTACACCTGCAACAATTGTAGGCATTGGTGTAACAGATTTATCTTTTTCCTTACTCGGAGCCGAAAGAAGAGCATATTTAGCGGTTGAGGTTGTATCCAACAATTCTTTCATAGCTGCCTTGCTTGTTCTTGCACCTGTTGCGTCTAACATAACTTCTGCATTCCATTTTGAAAAATCTACATCGGCTCTTGTAGCAACAAGGTTGATATCTTCCTGTTTATTTTGAGATTCCACGTGTAAAAATACATCACCATCTTCATTACGTTTAATAGAAGTTGCAATACATTCGGGCAATCTTCCTAAAACACTATCATTTCTGATTTGTGCAAGTAAATCTTCATCACCGACATCTTTAATAGTCTTGTCACCTTTTAAGCCCATTGAACCCATATTAATTGCAACAATATTTAACAAAGGCAATACTTCTTTTAATCTGTCCCAAGTATTGTAAACACCCTTTGGAGCATGATTTGCCAAAAGATATTCACGAAGAACATTTCTACCAATTCTTCCGCCTCCGCCTACTAAAGCTACATTGGCAACATTTTTGCTTGCCATTCTCTCAATACCATTAAAACTGGTATTGTTACCGTAAGGTCTGATTGATTGAATTTCCATGTTTTACTCCTATTCTATCCTATAATACTCTCCACACATAATGTGCGATACATACATATACATGCATTAAACCTCATAAATATTTATTTTGTTATTTTAGATATAAAAAGAACTAAATTTGTTACAAAACTTAATATTTTTCAGGTAAAAGGCAATTTTTGCTGTGTTTTTGTGTTTATATATATAGTATATAATGAGGATACAAATGAGCGATTTTTGGAGCGGAGTAAAACACGGTTTTAATCACGGTATAGTTCAAAACATGTATGCAATGTTTGGTGCATGCCCGTTTCCTTGTGTAAGCAATCCTTTTGCAGTAAATTTTTCTATGCCGAATTCTCTCTGTGGAAATTTTAGCCTGTACCCGGAAATTTCTCTCCCGTTTCCTTCTGCAAATTGGAATTCATCACTCAATTTTGACTGTTCTTTGAGCAATACGACTTTCACATTTGATAAAAGCAGTTCAGTTTTTGACTATGCATTTCAAACCTATCAATCAAACAGTTCAGATTTTGTCTTATACAATAATTCTCCATTTGATTCTTTAAATATCAGCAATACCGGTAACAAAAGCACAGAAATAAAAAAGGATAACGGAAAAGCTCCTTATTGGTGGGAAATGACGGATGAAGAAATGAAAGCATTATACGGAAATTATGATTATGATATTACAACAACAGGCGAAATAACAGCAGAACAAATAAACAACTTTATAGATAAAAAATACCCTAATAGCGAACTGAAAGGTAAAGGTCAAGCCTTTATTGATGCTGAAAATCAATACGGAATAAGTGCATTAGCTATGCTTGGTATTTGCGGTGTTGAAACGACATACGGAACAGCCGGTCACGCAATAGACGGCAAATACAACATCGTAAATATTCAAAGAGAAGGCTATAAGGGCAAAGGTGAACGCTGGAAAACTTATAACAGCGCAGAAGAATGTATTATGGACCTTGCTAAAAAATTGAAAAACAATTTTGTTGAATCTCCCGGAAAAGGGAAAGTAGCACATTTAAAGAAACTTTATCAAGTAGGACCCAAATACTGTCCTGCAAGAGAAAAAATGAGTCAGAAAAACTGGGCAAAAAGTGTACAAAACGAAATTGATAAAGTTAAACGAACACTAGCTGCATAAAAAATAAATTTTTATTGAAATATTGAGTTCTTAATTTTGTAATGTGAACTATTTTGTGAAAAATAAGAAAAAACAAAGTAGTTTTTCTCTTTTTCATGAAATATTATGTGATAAAATATTGTTATGAAGTCTTTAAAAAAAGAATTTGAAAAATTTAAAAAACTTGATAAAAGTAAAAAAGGATATTTAATTGCAGCAGCGCTGATAACTATTATACTTGGCTGGGCTTTTATTTCCGCCGGAGTTATTACCGGAAATTTCAACAGAGCACAAATTAAAAACGGAGCAGACAGCCAAAAAGTAAATGCCAACGGAATTATTATTACGGAAACAAAAGACGGTACAAAATATTTTGAACTTTATGGTGAAAGCGGAAATTATAACAATCAAGATAAAGTTGCAATACTGAACAACGTTATCGGCAATTTTTACAAGGATAACGAAGTTTCGATGAGCTTCCAATCTTCAAAAGGCTCATATAATGAAAAAAGCAGAGAAATAACGCTTTTTGAAAATACATATATCGTACTCAAGGATGCAACATCATTAGAAGCAGACCATTTAGTTTGGTCCGGTTCCGATAAAGATACTATTGCAAAAGGTAATGTAAGAATAAAAAAGGGAAATGAATTGCTCTCTACAGCAGAAGAATGTATAATTAGAGCAGGATATGACAGTTTTAAAATTAAAGGTAACACGAAAACTCAAATTTTCGATAAAAAGCAAGGAGAATAAATGAAAAAGGTATTAATTATTTGTTTCTTGATACTTACAAGTCTCGCAGTATACGCATCAGACCTTGTTATTGAATCAAAAACTCAAACTTTTTCCGATAAAGAAAAGAAAATAAAACTGGACGGAGGGGTTACAGTTAAAATGGACAATTTAACTGTTGTAAGCCCCAGAGCTGATGTAACCGTAAGACGTAACAATAAACTTGATACAGCGACATTTCATGACAAACCTTATGCGTTTGAGATAAATATGAACAAGAAAAGAGAAGTAAAAGCAAATATCTTGCAAGTATCTTTAATTAATAAAGTTGTGCGTGCAGAAGGAGATACACAGTCAATAATTACGGAAGGAAATACACCAATTGTAATCATCAATGCAGATGAACAGGAATACGATACAAAGAGTAATATAATGGTTGCAACCGGCAAAGTCGGAATACAATATAAAGATATTGAAACTGTCTCGGATAAAGCAGTAATTCTGACTGATTCAAAAGGCGGATTGAAAAAAATAGATTTAATCGGTAATGCAACAGTCAAACAGGAACAAAATGTTTCTGAAGGGGAGCATTTTGTGTATAACCCAATTAACGATGATATGAACGTAACAGGAAACACCAAAACCATTGCATATACGGATGACGGGAAAAAATTAACAATCCACTCGGATTACCAACAGTACAACAAGAAACAGAATTCATATATCGGAGTCGGGCATGTAAAAATTTGGTTTGATGATTATTACGCACAAGGACCTAAGGTTAGTGTATTCCCCAACAAAGATACAGGAAAACCAAACGAAGTTTACTTTGTTGGTCGTTCAAAAATAGTTCAAGTAGACAAAGACATAGTTGCGGACAAAATAAGGTTATCACTTGATCCTAAAGATTTTCAAGCTGAAGGAAATGTAAGAACAATTATACATAATGTCGACACAAAAGAAATGGATACAGATTTATAATGTCAGAAAAAATAGATAAAGCCATGACCTTCTTTAAGGAAGGAAAATACAAAGAATGTATTGATTCATTCAGTGCGGTTTTGGAAACAGAGCCGGATAATGCGGATGTTTATAACAACATGGGGGTAGCATATTCTATGACGGGTGATATGGAACATGCCCTGAATTGTTTTACTAAAGCTATCGAACTGGATCCGGAACTTGCTCAAGCTTACATTAATCTATCGGATTTATATTTTAAAAACGGAGATTTACCCTCCGCCATCGGAACTCTGCAAAGAGGCACCTATGAATTAGAGAACAATTTAATACTTGCACACCTTTTGGCAAGAGTTTATATTGAAGATCAAAGATACGAAGATGCCATTGTTGAACTCGAAAGAGTGTTAGACGGAAATCCTGAAAATTATGATGCATATTACGATATGGGACATGTTTGTTTCGAATTGGGCGATTATGAAAGTGCAATTTCAAATTACGAAAATGTTTTAGAATACAAACAAGACAGCGAACTTTTATATTATGCTCTGGCACAAGCTTATGAAGCAAATAATGAAGTAGATAAAGCTATATCTAATTATTTGAAAGCAATTGCCGTAAATGATAAATTTACCCTTGCATACAAAAAAGTCGGAATTCTGTTTATGGCAAGAAATGACTATGAAGATGCAATAGAATACTTTGAAGAATACTCCGAATTTGAAATTCCGCAGGAGGAAAAAGATTCGGTTAAAAAATTAATTGAGCGCATCAGGGCAAAGGTATAAATTACGAGTAACCTATCTAGAGTAGTTTTATCCTAAACTACTTGAAAGTTTAGCTGATTTTAGGTAAAATAGACTTATCTTTACTGTTAAGAAGAGGTAATTTCAAATGTTCGAACGTTTTACGGAAAAGGCTATTAAGGTCATAATGTTAGCACAGGAAGAAGCTCGAAGGCTCGGACACAACTTTGTCGGGACAGAGCAGATTTTGTTGGGCTTAATTGGTGAAGGAACAGGTATTGCAGCAAAAACTCTTAAATCTATGGGGGTTAACCTTAAAGATGCAAGGGTTGAAGTTGAAAAAATTATAGGAAGAGGTTCGGGTTTCGTAGCGGTTGAAATTCCGTTTACACCAAGAGCAAAAAGAGTTCTGGAGCTTTCTTGGGATGAAGCGAGACAGCTCGGACATAATTATATCGGAACAGAACACTTGCTTCTCGGTTTAATAAGGGAAGGCGAAGGTGTTGCAGCACGTGTTCTTGAAAACCTCGGTGTTGATTTAAACAAAATCAGAACAAATGTTGTAAAAATGCTTGGTGATTCTAAACCTACAGCGGGAGCAGGCGCAAGTACAAGTTCAGGAAGCAGTTCTTCCTATTCAGGTTCATCGTCTTCTGCCAGCAAAGTTAAGACTCCCAGCCTTGACGAATATGGGACAGATTTAACTCTTGCAGCTTCAGAGTTAAGACTTGACCCGGTTGTAGGTCGTGAAAAAGAAATTGAGCGTGTTATTCAGATTCTTGCAAGAAGAACCAAAAATAACCCTGTGCTTTTGGGAGAACCAGGTGTTGGTAAAACGGCTGTTGCCGAAGGTCTTGCAATAAGGATTGTTAATAATGAAGTACCTAATATATTAGACGGTAAAAAAATTATACAGCTTGATATGGGCTTGTTAATTGCCGGTACAAAATATAGGGGCGAATTTGAAGAACGTCTTAAAAAGATTATGGATGAGATCCGTCAGGCCGGAAATGTTATTCTGGTAATCGATGAAATGCATACTCTTATAGGTGCGGGTGCAGCTGAAGGTGCTATTGATGCTGCTAATATTTTAAAACCTGCTCTATCAAGAGGCGAACTTCAAGTAATCGGCGCAACTACTTCTGATGAATACAGAAAATATGTGGAAAAAGATTCTGCACTTGAAAGAAGATTTCAACCTGTAATAATCGAAGAACCAACCATTGATGAAACAATTGAAATTATTAAAGGTTTGAAATCGAAATATGAAGAACACCACAATCTTATTATTTCAGATGATGCAATTGTTGCCGCAACAAAACTTTCAAGCAAATATATAAATGACAGATTTTTACCGGACAAAGCAATTGATGTTATTGACGAGGCCAGTTCAAAAGTCAGACTAAAATATTGCACACTTTCTCCGGAAGGAAAAGAACTTGAAAATGAACTCAAAGATATTATCCGTGAAAAGGAAGAAGCTATAAGAAATCAAGAATTTGAAAGAGCTTCTGAACTTCGTGATGATGAAGCTAATATGAAAGATAAAATCAGAGAAGTTTCTGAAGAATGGCGAAAACAAAATGATGCTAATAAACCTACTGTAACAGAAGAAGATGTTGCAGAAGTTATTGCAACTATGACCGGAGTTCCTGTTACAAAACTTACGGAAGGTGAATCCGAAAGACTTATGCGCTTAGAAGAAACCCTACATGCGAGAGTAATAGGTCAGAGTGATGCTGTAACGGCAATTTCTAAAGCAATCAGACGTGCTCGTGTAGGATTAAAATCACCTAACAGACCAATCGGAAGTTTTATTTTCTCCGGGCCTACCGGTGTCGGTAAAACAGAACTCGCAAAAGCTCTTGCAGAGGCTGTTTTCGGAAGTGAAGATAATATGATTCGTGTAGATATGTCAGAATTTATGGAAAAACATTCTACCGCAAAACTTATCGGTTCTCCTCCGGGATATGTTGGTTATGATGATGGCGGTCACATGTCAGAGCTCGTCAGAAAGAAACCATATTCGGTTATTCTTTTTGATGAAATCGAAAAAGCTCACCCGGATGTATTTAACATTCTGCTTCAGATACTTGATGACGGACGTTTGACTGATGCTAAAGGTAAACATATAAACTTCAAAAATACAATTATCATTATGACATCAAACGTTGGTGCAAGTATGATTACAACAGGCGGTAAGCTTGGTTTCTCATCAGCAGAAGATGCTAAGAAAGATAAATATGAAAAACTTAAAGATACGGTTAACGAAGAACTTAAAAAGGCATTCAGACCTGAATTCCTGAACCGTATTGATGATATTATCGTATTCTCACATCTGAGCAAGGAAGAAATCAGACAAATCGTTGACTTGATGATGAAAGATTTGTTCAAGAGATTATCTGAAAGAGAACTTTCAATCGAAGTTACCGATGAAGTTAAGGATTATCTTGCAAAAGACGGTTATAATGAAGCTTATGGTGCAAGACCGCTTCGCAGACTTATCCAAAAGAAAATTGAGGATCAGCTTGCAGAAGAAATTCTGGGTAATGCATACCAGCCCGGTGACACTATCTTGTTAAAACTTGACAGTTCCGAAGGTGAAGGCAAAGAAAAACTTGTTTTTGAAAGAAAAGAAGGACATGCAAAAGAAGAACCGGTTGAAATTGCATAAAAAGTAAATTTTAATAACAAATCGGGACAGGCTGCAGCCTGTCCCGATTTGTTTATACTTATTGCGATTTTATTCATATTTTAAATCTTTGCTCATTTTACCCATTTCTGTTTTTACATTATCCGAATATTTTTCAGTCTTATCCGCTTTCGTATTGTCATTATATTGATAAGTTATACCATCAAATGTCCAGGTTTCAGGCAAATACATAACAGGTGTTTGCTTTGATGCTTTTGCATCATCATAAATCATTTCTTTAATCTTATTTGCCATTTTTTGTGCAGTTTTTTCATCTGCTCCGTATCTGGCTTTCAGGATTGAAATCCAGTATTCACCTTTTTGCGGTACATATTCTTTTAGTTCGGTATCTTTTGGTATGCCGAGTTTTTCGAAACCTTTTTCAAATTTCGTTTTTATTTCTTTATTTTCGGTTTGTGTTGCTGTTTGTGGTTCTTTTTCCGTAAACGGTTGTATTTCATTTGGTAGCGGCTTAGGTTTATTATTTATGTCCGGTTTGTT
>JAEEGK010001516.1_pt1 | contig 58352 bp, 45 predicted proteins | sample 8958771 | NCBI WGS metagenome assembly JAEEGK01 (sample SAMN16246547, study PRJNA631951) | gut metagenome | biome: gut microbiome; feature: rumen; material: SC-attached | host: Bos | place: Iran: Karaj | collected 2018-10 | reverse complement strand
CCAAAGCACAGCGTAAGTTATCACGCATGCAAGGCTCCAAGAAGAATGAAGCCAAATCCAAAAACTACCTCAAGCAGCTGCGTAAGGTCAATAAGATCCATAGACATATATCAAATCAGAGACTTGATAACCTGCATAAGATATCTGCTGAGATAGCCAATCAGTATGATGTTGTATGTGTAGAATCTCTGAATATGAGGTCTATGTCTAATAAAGGTTTTGGTAACGGTAAGGCTACTCTTGATAACGGATACGGTATGTTCCTAAACATGCTTGAATACAAACTGGCCGATAGAAATAAATACCTTATCAGGGTAGATAAGTGGTTCCCGTCGTCACAGATCTGTCATTGCTGTGGAACGTTGCATCCTGAGATGAAAAATCTTGCTATCCGTACAATGAAATGTGATTGTGGTCTTACAATCAGCCGTGACCGGAACGCAGCTATCAATATCCTACGTGAAGGACTCCGCATACTAAACGAATCTTTCGAAATAGCCTAAAGATAAATATTCAGTAGGGCAGGAACTGTCCTAACTTATACGCCTGTGGACACTGTGTAAGACGCTGAGTTATGTATATCGTAGCCAACGCAGTAGTGGTTGAAGCAGGAAGCTCGGTTACTTGTAGCCGAGTAGTTCACTGGTGATTTAACGAAGATTGCTGTCAGGTGTACAAAAATGGACTAAAAACACTTGCCGAGACTATAAAAAAATGGTATAATAAAGAATGGTTAATAATATATTATTAATGTTACAGGAGGCGCCTATGCGTTATATCATCACAGGAAAAAACATTGATGTCACCGAGGGTTTAAAGAATGCGATCTATGAGAAGATCGGAAAGCTTGAGAAGTATTTTAAGCCTGATACTGAGGTACATGCGACCTTCAGCGTACAGAAGGACAGACATAAGATAGAAGTTACCATACCGATCAAGGGTACCATCATCAGAGCTGAAGAGGAAAGTACCGATATGTACGTTTCCATCGACCTTGTTGAGGAGATCATCGAGAGACAGATCAAGAAGTACAAGAACAAGATCGTTGATGCAAAGCAAAGCGCATCGAGCCTCAGCGAAGCATTTGCCGCTGAGCCTGCAGAAGAGGAAGAAATCATTATCACCAGGACCAAGAAGTTCGCCATGAAGCCCATGGATCCCGAAGAGGCCTGCATTGAGATGGAGCTTACAGGACATAACTTCTTTGTTTTCAGGAATTCGGAGACTGACGAAGTTAACGTTGTATACAAGAGAAAGGGTAATACCTACGGCCTTATCGAGCCCGAATATTGATGTGAGGTTGCAGAGGAAAAATAAATGGTTCCGAGTTTACTATTGGCATTAACGGTGATCATCGTTATGATCGATGTATTGGTAGGGATACACCGTGGTTTCCAGTACAGCCTGGTAAGACTGCTCATCTGGATAGCCGGGACGGTTATAGCGCTCCTTATAGCGAGGTCAGTTACCGTATTTGTATTACTTAAGCTTGCGAAGGTTCCGGATATGAAAATGTTCGCATTCGACGTGTTCGGAACGAGGCTTAATTCCCTTACCGATTCGGTGGGAATACACCTTTCGGGACTCACGGTATCGTTTATGGTACCTGTCGTGTTCTCGGCGTTGTTCCTTATCACAAAGTTCATCACATGGGTTATATACATTTTTGTAAAGAAGCTCATCATAAAGTCGGCTAAAAAGGCTACAGCCCATAATGCAGCTGTGGATGCGGTAAAAGCGGTCGAGAGTTCCGAGATGCCCGATATAGAATCGGCTGATATAGACCAGCCGGTCAATCTGACAGGACGTGACGGAGCGGAAGATCCCGAGTTCGGTACCTTCGGTATATATCCGAAGGACGAGGAAAGACCGAGACCTGTCATGACGGATGAAGTTCCGGCACTTGAAGCTCCCGCTGCCGTAGAAGCAGTGCAGGAGGCAGCAGAAGAGCCTGCAGCCGATGCACTTGCCATGTTGGCGGAAAGCTCCGAACAGATATCTGAAGCATATGAGGAAGAGCCTGCAGCGGAAGCTGTGGACGGATTTGAAGCTTTAGCTGCATCATCCGAAGACGGATTTGAGAGCTTAGCCCGTGCTTCACTTATGGAAGAGGCAGGAGAGGCTGAGAGCAGAAGCTCGGCAACCAGAAAGGTTAAGCCCAAAAAGATAAAAGTTCCGAAGTTTAAAAGACTTAAGAAGAAGCATTCGATCGCATCTTTACTTATACAGAAGTCCAAGGCGTCGAGTGTGTTCGGCGGAATACTCGGTGGTATCGTAGCTATCTACTCATGTGCTATCGTATTTGCTCCTTTATCCAATATGGTAAAGATCATAGCAGATGCAAGAGTGGCTGAGGATGCAGTGGATATACTTGCTACCGCTGTTAATGAAGATGTCGGGGCACTTTTCGATAATGCTTTTGTAAAGAGCGACAAGAAGCCTGACAATTATCCCAAGGTATTTGAGATAAGCGAGAACTTCAGCTTAAGACCCGAGGATTTTACGGAAGTATTTGATACGGCAAATGATTCGATAGCCCATTATGTATATAAGTATTCGGGTGCGGACTTTGTAGCCACATCCATTTACAATTCACTTTCTCCCGTAAAACCCGAGGATATAGACCTTGCAAAGAAGGGAACTGATGTATACAGCTTCCCGGAGTCGTTAAAGTATTATGCAGGTTATATACCTACTACCAAGTCACTTATCGAGACCTTGCGCAAGGGAGAGGGCGTAAGCCTGGAATTGATCGGAAGGATCGAAAGGATGTTAAGGCTTCTGTTTGATACCGGAAGCAAGGGAGATGTCCTTACAAAAGCGGATAAGCTCGGTATAGCCAATACCATAGTGGATACACTGAACGATACCATAAACGAGCAGCTGGGACCTTACAGTACCGATCCGATATTAGACCGGTTCGAAGAATTTGATCAGGTTAACTCAGGAATGGCAGAAGTATTTAACGAGGTAAGAAGACTTATCAGACAGGGCTTCTTTGAACGCAGTATTAATTGAATGAACTAAAATAAAGACCATGAAACGGCTATTTAGCCAGGTCATGGTCTTTTATATTTCTGCTTATTGTATATTTATGGCTCGTGACGGGTATGCTCCCGGGATGGATTACCTTTCGTGCACAGGCTCGTGACGGGTATGCTCCCGGGACGAATTGCCTTTGGTGGCAATCTCGTCCGGGATGCTGCCCGGACAGAGCCGTCCCATTAACACATCCATCCGGGAGCTGCCCGGACATAGCCCTTCTTGTTATTTCGGATCAATCTTCGCGGCAATCGGTACAACCTATTTTAAGTCTTGTCCCGTCGAATTCAACGCTGCACTCAAAACTTTCCTCGTTAAGAGCTATGTACCAGGTGGAGTTATCGGAGTAGTTTTCTTCAGGCGCATATATGTAGCCGGCTTTTTTTACCTGCTCGATGTAGGAAAGGACAGCATCCTTTGATACACCGCTGTACATGATATAGTTCCCGGTGGTACCCGATGCTTCACTTCCGGTGAATGTGCCTCCCTTAAACTCGGGGATGTATTGGAGCATCGTAGTGGTATAGAGGCGGCGGATCTCTTCGTTCTGATCGTCCTCCTTTGCCTCTTCGAAACCGGAGCCGAGTGTAAGGGTGGTTCCCTTATATGTCAGTATGGCTTTCCAGTCCTTATCGTTATAGGCCTCGTATGTCCAGGTATCGGCAACAGTGGATTCGCTTACCTTTACGTTATATCCGGCATTTTTCAAAGCTGAAACGTAAGCCAGCACTTCTTCTTTTGATACGTCCGAGAATACGGCGTAATCAAATGTCCCCTTTGACTCCTGCCCGGTAAATGAACCGTGATCAAAGGCCGGAAGCCAGATGAGGAAAGTCATGTTGCGGTATTCGCTCCTGTCGAACTTGTCACGGGATACCGGAGTATCGGTGGGAGTGACATCCGTAGGGGCATCGGTAGGAGTGAGCGTCGGCTCTTCTGTCGGCTCTAAAGTGGGTGCGGCAGGAGTACCTGTCGCCGCCTCATCAGGTTTTTTACCGTTATCCGATGCAGTAGGAGCCGGTGTATCTTTACCGGAACCTTTAGGCTCATCCGTGGGTTTTCCCTGATTTTCCTTATCAGTACCGTCAGCCCCCGGAGTACCGGTAGCTTCTGTATTTTCACCCGTATCAAACGGGGTTCCCTTTGTATAATCCTTATCGCATGCGCATGTGCCGGCGGCTATGCTCAAAGATAAAACAGCGATCGCTATATATTTTGAAAGCTTCATATTTTCCGCTCCTTTAAAGACTTCTTAACCAAAATTCAGTGCCTTTTACCAAACTTTATCATTATAATCATAGGATGTCAAGAGTCCAAAAAATATTCCGAACAAATGGTTGCATTTGTGGCTCAAATAAGGTATAATACTATATCTAGGGGCTAATTCGGATTTTTTATTAAAAACCGGTAAAAAGCAGCCCGTTGTTTTAAATAAAATGAAACGGAGACAGTAATGGCACCTAAATATGACGGCAGTGAAATAGTAGTATTGAAGGGACTTGAAGCGGTAAGAAAACGTCCCGGCATGTATATAGGAAGTGTCGGCTCGAGAGGACTGCACCATCTTATCTGGGAGATACTGGATAACGGTATAGATGAGCACCTTGCGGGCTTTTGCAATGAAATAGAGATAACCATGCAGAAGGACGGCGGCATCGCCATAACCGACCACGGACGAGGCGTACCTGTGGATATGCACCCTACGGAGCATATGCCCACGGCCCGTGTTGTATATACCGTGCTTCATGCGGGTGGCAAGTTCGGCAACAGCGTATATAAGGTATCGGGCGGTCTGCACGGAGTAGGCGCCTCGGTAGTAAATGCACTGTCCGAGCACATGATAGTTGAGATAAAAAGAGACGGCAAGGTATTCCACGATGAGTACCGTGACGGCGGACATCCCGTAACTGAGCTTGACAGGAGCGGACTGCTCCCGGTAGTGGGAAAGTGCAATAAGTCCGATACCGGTACCAAGGTTACTTTTTATCCGGATAAGACCATCTTTGAATCGGTGGACTTTAAGCCCGAGGTCATAGTTAAAAAGCTTAAGGAGACCGCATATCTGAATAAGGGACTGAAGATCACCTTCAACGATATGCACACCGGATTTAACCAGGTATTCTGTGAGCAGGACGGTATCAAGAGCTTCGTGGCATACCTTTCAAGGGAAGAGACGGTCATCCATAAGGATCCCATCTACATAGAGGGTAAGAGCGGCGACATAGAGGTCGAGATAGCGTTCCAGTACAATAACGGGTTCTCGGAGCAGATCAATTCCTTCTGTAACTGTATAAATGTCGTGGACGGCGGAACACTGGTCACCGGTTTTAAGTCGGGACTTACCCGTGTCATGAACCAGTATGCAAGAGAGCTCGGAGTACTTAAGGACAAGGATGAGAATTTCGACGGCAAGGACATACGTAACGGTCTTATCGCCATAGTATCGATCAAACATCCCGATCCCCAGTTTGAAGGACAGACCAAGACCAAGCTCGGTAATAACGATGCCAAGGCAGCTGTAGAGGATGTATTTATACAGGAGGCTACCGTATACTTTGATAAGAATATCGAGGTACTGAAGGCGATACTTGATAATTCCTTACGTTCCTATCAGGCAAGAAAAGCGGGAGATAAGGCAAGGACCGCGGTACTTAAGCAACTAAGCGATGTGGATACCAAGTCCAAGCTCGCCGCATGTTCGTCCAAGAAGCCCGAGGAATGTGAGATATACATAGTAGAGGGTGATTCTGCGGGAGGCACGGTAAAGACCGCACGTAACAGGAAGACCCAGGCTGTGCTTCCGTTAAGAGGCAAGATCCTTAACGTGGAAAAAGCTACTCTTGAAAAAATACTTGTAAATAATGAGATAAAATCCATGATAGCCGCATTCGGCTGCGGCATAGCGGACGATTTTGACATAACAAAGCTTAAATACGGTAAGATCATAATCCTTACCGATGCCGATGTGGACGGCGCGCATATAAGCACGCTGCTCCTCACATTCTTCTACAGATTTATGCCTGAGCTAATCATGGAGGGCAAGGTATTCCGCGGACTTCCGCCTCTTTACAGGGTGGAGTACGAGGTCACGGAAAAGGGCAAAAAGAAGAAAAAGAACGAATATATATTTGATGACCACGAGCTTGAAAAGTTCAGAAAAACAGGCCAGAAGATACTGGCACTCCAGCGTTATAAGGGCCTAGGCGAGATGGATGCCGAGCAGCTCTGGGAGACCACTCTTGATCCGGACCAGAGGATACTGGCCCAGGTGTCCATCAGTGACGGCGTGGAGGCCGACGAGATAACCTCCATGCTCATGGGGACCAATGTTCCGCCGAGACGTGATTTTATCATGAGTGAGGCAGATAACGCAAACCTAGATTTAGCATAACACGAGGAAACCGAAATGAGTGAACCTAAGGAACAGATAGTACAGCTTGATTTTGCGGAGGAGATGAAGACCTCCTTCCGCGATTATGCACTTAGTGTAATACTGGCACGTGCGCTTCCTGACGTGCGGGACGGCTTAAAGCCCGTACAGCGAAGGATACTGTATGCCATGAATGAGCTGGGGCTCGATCCTAAAAAGCCTCACAGGAAAAGTGCCCGTATAGTCGGCGATACCATGGGTAAATACCATCCTCACGGCGACAGCTCCATATATGATGCACTGGTGCACATGACGGAGGATTATTCCCTCTCTGTTCCGCTTGTGGACGGCCACGGTAACTTCGGATCCATAGACGGTGACGGTGCAGCTGCCATGCGTTATACCGAGGCACGTCTTTCGGAAGGCGCCATGACCATGCTGGAAAACCTCGACAAGGGCTTGGTAGAGTTCATGCCGAACTTTGATGAGAGCGAAAAGGAGCCCAAGGTCTTACCTGCCATGCTCCCGAACCTCCTCATAAACGGTACTACCGGTATAGCCGTAGGTATGGCGACCAATATCCCTCCGCACAATCCCGGAGAGGTTATAGACGGAGTGATAGCGTACTTTGATAACCCCGATATCACTGAGGAAAAGCTCTTAAAGTATATCCCCGGACCGGACTTCCCTACAGGCGGCATCATCACCAATACCGATGCACTTCCTGAAATATACCGTACCGGTGAAGGCAAGGTGAGAGTAAGGGCTAAGACCGAGATAGAAAACGGTGAAGGCGGCAGGAAAAATATCGTAGTCACCGAGATCCCGTATACTATAGCAGGCAATAAGCTGAAGCTTGTAGAGAACCTCGTATCCCTCATGAAGGATAAGTCCTTTGAGGAGATATACGATGTAAGGGACGAGTCCTCCAAGGAAGGTATCCGCATAGTCATAGAGGTAAAAAAGGACAGGGATCCCGAGAACCTTTTGAACGGACTCCTTAAGAAGACCTGCATGGAGGATACCTATACGGTAAACCTCTTAGCGGTTAAGGACAAGCAGCCCATCGTATTCAGTTTAAAGAGCCTGGTAAAGGAATTCGCCGATTTCCAGGAGATACTCTATACAAAAGAGCATGAGTACCTGTTAAATAAAGCCGAGGCAAGACAGGAGATAGTAAGCGGTCTCTTAAGAGCTACCGACGTGATCGACCTTATCATCGAGATACTCCGCGGAAGCTCCTCGGTAAAGCAGGCTAAGGACTGCCTGATATCAGGTATCACTAACGATATCCGCTTTAAGAATCCCGGCTCGGAGCAGCAGGCCAAGACTCTTAATTTCACAGAGCGTCAGGCCGATGCGATACTTGCCATGCCTCTCTCAAAACTGATAGGACTGGAGATACTTAAGCTCCAGGAAGAAGCAAAGGAGCTTGCAGAAGCAATAGCCGGCTACAAAGAGATACTGGCCGATAAAAAGAAGCTGTATAATGTCATAAAGAACAGGCTCAAGGAATACCGCAAAAAGTTTGCAGTTCCCAGAAGAACTGAGCTTCTGAATGTGGCTACGGCTGACTATGTGACAGAGTTTAAGGTGGAGGATATCTATATCCTGATCGATAAGTTCGGATACACCAAGTCCGTGGATGCTACAGCATTCCAGAAGGCAGGTGAGGACAACCTTAAGGAATTTGTCCATATAGTACCCATGAAGAACACCGACAGGCTCTGCTTCTTTACCGCGGAGGGCAACATGCTTCAGGTAAAGGCTGAGAAGATACCCCGCTGCAGGATAAAGGATAAGGGCCAGCTGATACATAACCTTGCGAAGGTAGAGCAGCAGGAAGTTATATTCTATGCGGCATATGAGACATTGTTCGACTCGATGCTGCTGTTCGTGACCGCAAAGGGTTATATCAAGCTGGTATCCGGTATAGAGTTTGATACCAACAGAAATCTTATGGCAGGCACCAAGCTTGAGGACGGCGACAGTCTGGTAAGTGTTATCATGCTGAGTTCCGCGGATATCCTTTCGGAGAACAGAAAAGTCATAACCATCACCAAGTCCGGATACTCGCTCGGATTCCCGCTCAAGGAAGTAAGCGAGATGAAGAAGACGGGCCGTGGAGTTAAGGCGATGACTCTCGATAAGAACGATAAGATCGACTTCGTGACGGTAGCGGCTCCCGATACCGAAACCTTTGAATATAAGGGTAAAACGGTGATCGCAAAGAAAATAAAACTGAGAGCCAGGGGAGCCAAAGGACAGAAGGTTTCTTTGTGGTAAAACGGGACTTAAAACTACTCTATCCATAAAAACATAATTCTTGACAATATGGATTTTGTGGGGTATATTATTAATGTACGGGTATGGGTAATTTTACCGTACCGGACAAATCCGTATGAACAGGAGAACCACAATGGCAAAGAGAATTCTTGTTTGTGATGATGCGGCTTTCATGCGCATGATGATTAAAGATATTTTGACCAAGAATGGTTATGAGATAGCAGGCGAGGCTGAAAACGGAGCCGTAGCCGTAACAAAATATGCGGAGACCAAACCCGATTTAGTAATGCTCGACATTACCATGCCCGAGATGGACGGCATCCAGGCCTTGAAGAAGATCAAGGAGCAGGATCCTTCGGCTATGGCTATCATGTGCTCTGCTATGGGCCAGCAGGCCATGGTAATAGAGTCGATACAGTCGGGCGCCAGGGATTTTATAGTAAAACCTTTCCAGCAGGAGCGTGTAATAGAAGCTATTAAAAAGGTTATAGGATAAGAATTTATAAAACCTGTCCCGAACGGACAGGTTTTTGTATACTACAAAAGTGTTCTGATGAGGTTTGAAGGATTGCGTCAGTTGCATACAGCGGTGCAATCCGTAGTATAATAAATATTAAAAGGAGTACAAAAGAAATGGCAACAAAAACAACCAAGGCTGCACCTAAGGCAGCAAAAACAAAGAAGAAGGACGAGAAGAAGATAAAGAATGCATGGTTAAAGTACAATGCATCCCAGCTTAAGGAGTTAGAGTCCTTAAATGATGAATACATCGATTTCATCTCTGAGTGTAAGACCGAGAGAGAGTGCACCGATAAAATAGTCGAGATGGCTAAGAAACTCGGATATAAAGATATCAATAGTGTCAAGAAGGCTAAGGCCGGAGATAAGCTTTACGCAGTAAACAAGGGTAAGGCTATAGTACTTTTCTTAGTAGGAAGCGAGCCTTTAGAGAAGGGTATGAAGATCTTAGGAGCACATATCGACTCACCCAGGCTTGATATCAAGCAGAATCCTCTCTATGAGGACACAGAGCTTGCACTCCTCGATACACATTATTACGGCGGTATCAAGAAGTACCAGTGGGTTGCACTTCCCATGGCTATACACGGTGTTGTATGCAAGAAGGACGGCAGCACTGTTAAGGTAGTGATCGGTGAGGATCCCAAGGATCCCGTAGTAGGTATCTCGGACCTTCTCATCCACCTTGCACAGGACCAGATGGATAAAAAGGCATCAAAGGTAGTAGAGGGCGAGGATCTTAACGTACTCGTCGGCAGCATGCCTTTAAAGGGTGAGGAAAAGGATGCCGTAAAGGCTAATGTAATGAAGCTCATCATCGACAAATACGGTGTGACCGAGGAAGACTTCATGTCAGCGGAGTTAGAGGTAGTACCTGCAGGAAGAGCAAGACATTACGGCATAGATAAGAGCATGGTAATGGGCTACGGTCAGGATGACAGGATCTGTGCATTCACATCGGCTAAGGCTATATTTAATACCAAGTCCGTAGACAGGACTGCAGCATGTATCTTAGTAGACAAGGAAGAGATAGGAAGCGTCGGCGCTACCGGTATGACATCCGTATTCTTTGAGAATGTGGTAGCAGAGCTTATGGATAAATTAGGCGATTACAGTGAGCTTAAGGTAAGACGTGCACTTCAGAATTCACATATGCTCTCATCCGATGTTAACGCTGCATTCGATCCCAACTATCCTTCAGTCATGGAAAGAAAGAACTGTGCATATATGAACAGAGGTATGGCATTCTGCAAGTTTACCGGTTCACGCGGAAAATCCGGTTCAAACGACGCTAACCCTGAGTTTATCGCAAAGCTTCGTGCGGCATTTGACAAGCACGGAATTATGTACCAGATGGCAGAGCTCGGCAAGGTTGATCAGGGCGGCGGAGGAACCATCGCTTACATCATGGCTAAGTACAATATGGAGGTTATCGACAGCGGCGTAGCTCTTCAGAACATGCATGCTCCGTGGGAAGTAGCCAGCAAGGCCGATGTATATGAGACCGAAAAGGGTTACGAGGCATTTTTAAAGGAAATCTGATATGGGTCAATTTAGAAAAAGACTGGCAGAAAACTTAAGTCAGAAGAGTATAAGGAACCAGATGTATGAGATATACTATCTGGCCATCCTGCTTCCGGAGATAGTCATCGGAGGCATACTTACCGTATATCTGTATCTGTATTCGGAAAAGGACACCAGGATACTCGTATTCGGTATACTCATAGTCATCACCGGAATATTTATCTCCTACATAGTTATCTCGTTTTTTGCGAGCCATTTCTCGTCCAGGGTGAACAAGCTCCGGTCCTCGATGCACAGTGTAAGTAACGAGGACTATGAGATGTCCGATACCTTAAGGGGAAATGATGAGATAGCTGCGGCATATGAGGAGCTTAAGAAAACGGCTCAGCTGATAAAGGAAAAAGATTCCGAAGTGTTCCAGACGAAGCTCGACGCGGAGCGTTTCGCCACCGAGCAGCAGATGATGGAATACAAGATGCTTTCAAGCCAGATCAACCCTCACTTTTTGTACAATACGCTTGAGGCACTCCGTATGCGTGCCATAGCGGAAAAAGACAGGGATGTTGCTACCGGCATAAAGCTGCTCGGAAAGTCCCTGCGATACGTCCTTGATAATACCGGCACGGTATCTGTTCCCTTACAGCAGGAGCTTGATTATATCGAGAACTATATCAGGATCATCAAGTTCAGATTTGCTGAAAGGATCAGCTACGAGTTAAAGATAGAGGATGACATCGATACCAAGGCTTACAGCATACTGCCGCTGCTCCTGCAGCCCATAGTTGAGAACTCTGTAGGACACGGCTTGGAGATGGTGGAGAACGGAAAGCTTCTTATAACCGTCTCGGAAGGTGCCGAGGAGACCATCAAGGTCATCATCAAGGATGACGGTATCGGTATGAACCCCGGTACTCTGCGTGGCGTAAGACTTAAGATCGACCGTCTTGACCAGGTGCCCGCACACAATATCGGTCTTTTCAATATCAATAAACGTATCAAACTCTTCTACGGAGACAGATACGGCATAGAGATCGACAGTGAGGAGAACGTCGGTACCCAGGTAACAGTTACCATACCGATGAGACCGATCTGATAGGACATATCACGAAAATCCGGGGCATCGCTCTCCGGGATAAAACCCGACATCGTTCGGCAGGATATGCTGATTGGCTTCCTGCATAATCTCATTGCGGACATTTGCAATCGTGCGTCCGCTCGATACCGGACGCACTTGTGCTGCATTAAAAAAACGGCTTGGATAGCCGTTTTTTTCCTTATGAGAGTATGCATGCAGCCAAAGCATATCAGCTGCCTCACTTTATGGTTTTATCCGGCGAGCGATGCCCCGGATTTTCTGCCAAGTTTCAATCAGATGGATGGTTCTCTGATCGGTCCGCAGTGAGAGTGTGTAGGAAGCCATTAGTATATCCTGCCGAGCGGTGATGGGTTTTATGCCGCGGGGTACTGCTGCGGCTTTTCGTAAGAGGGGACTCATTCATCCGGTAACAGCAGAGACCTGCGGTATTCGGCGGGACTCATGCCGACATATTTTTTGAATTTCTTGTGGAAATAGTCTACGTTGTTGTATCCGATACGTTCGGATATCTCGTAGACTTTTAATTTGTTCTGCTTTAAGAGCTCCTTGGAGTGCTCGATACGGATATGGTCGACGTAGGAGTTAAAACTCTCGTTTACGGCCTTATTGAATATCTTGCCCAGATATGCACTGTTGTAACCGAAGAGTGGTGCGATGGTCTCAAGCTTGATATTGTTCTGGTAATTGTGGTCTATGTAGTAGATAACGTCGTCAAGGATACTGTCACGTGAGGAGTTACCCGTGGCGTTCATTATCATTTCAAACTGTCCCGAGAAGAAGAGGATGATCTCGTATAAGTAGTACTTGGTGGAGATAAGCTCTATAATGGAGGAGTTCGTCGGGAATGGTATTTTTTCGGCACCGTACAGATGGGAGATGGTCTCCTTGATCTGAAGGTAGAGGTCTGTCATGAAGAGCTTTACCGAATCGATGGTATCGTTTACGGTATAGAGGTACTCTTCAAGGGCGTACAGTGTCTCGGCTACTCGTTTTCTGTTGTAGGTCTGAAGGTGGTCGGTCAAGAGCTCGGCATACTTTGTGAGGAGCTTGTTGCTTAACTGGTTGTCCTTGGCATCGGCCTTCGGCAGTTCGTCGTAGCTTAAGGTGTGCTGTCCCTGTGCACAGAAGAAACGTCTGTTGATGAGGGCAAGTGCCTGGTTGTATGAGTTTGCGACCTCTTTTACGGAATTGACCGGAGTGCCGTAGCATATGAATATGGTATCCATGGGGCTTCCGGCCTGAGGCGGTGTGCTGTCGTAGTGAGCTAAAAAGTCGTTAAATTGCTTTAAGGATACGGCACCTTTGAGCAGAATGACATCATTCTGGTCTATCCTGGTACATTCAAAGGTTTTGTTGTCCGTATTGGATATATTGAGCAGTTCTGCAAAGTCGTAGGTAAGGGATGAGAGCTTTTTGGAGAAGTTCTCATAGATCACTACCTGATAGGTATCGTAATTGAGTCCCAGCTCGTCGAGCGCGGGCTGCTCGTAAGTTTTTTCTTCAGCTTCACCGGTTATGATCTCTTTAAGGATTACATCACGGGCTTTATTACGGTATACATCTATATAGGTATCCTTGCTGCGTTCGTCGTCAAGAAGCTTTTTTACATAGGTTACGGCTTCTAAAAGGTCATCCTCGTCGATGGGCTTCGTGAGATAGAAGTCGACGTTGTAACGGATAGCGGTCTGTGCATATGTGAAGTCGGAGTAACCGGAAAGGATGATGCATTTCCCGGTAAAGCCTGCCTCGCGGGCCGCCTTTATTACTTCGGTACCGTGAAGTTTGGGCATACGGATATCAAGCAGGATCAGATCCGGATTATATTTTTTGATTATATCCAGAGCTTCCTGCCCGTTTTCTGCTTCATAATCCGTGGAAAAGCCCATGGATTCCCAGTCGAGCAGGCATTTGATTCCGCGGCGTATGGAACTTTCATCGTCAGCAAATAATACACGGTACATAAAGTGGTTCCTTTCAGATAGTTATATACATAATTATATCACAACCGAAATAATTTGCAAAAGAAAAATTGACTATAATATGCCTGTTTGGTATACTTTAAAAATAAGGTATATATGTCGGAAAAGACATAGAAGCTGACAAAGAGGGCTGTCCTTTTTGTCACATCAGGAGGAGCAAGTGAAGCTGGGTGATTTACTGAAATATAATGATATAGTGGTACAGGGACATGATAATCCGGATGCGGATGCGATAGCGGGGGCATACGGGCTTTATCTGTTTTTTAAAGCAAAAGGCAAAAATGTCAGGATGATATACAGCGGAAGAAATGCCATACAGAAAAGAAACCTTGTGCTGATGGTGGAAAAGCTTGAAATACCTATCGAGTATGTGACTGAACTTGATACGGTACCGGAGCTGCTGCTTACCGAAGACTGCCAGTACGGGGAAAGAAACGTGCAGCATTTTGAGGGTAAGACGGTGGCAGTCATAGACCATCATATGGCCAGACCGGAAAAACTGCCCGAGCTCAGCGAAGTACGTGATAATTACGGAGCATGTGCCACAATTATCTGGGATATGCTTGAAAGCGAAGGCTTTAATGTTACTGAGAATGAGTCATTGGCTACGGCTCTGTACTACGGACTTTTTATGGATACGGGTAAGCTTCAGGAGATAAGGCATCCAAAGGACAAGGATATGAGGGATGAGCTGGAGTTCTGTCTTAACAGGGGTATCCTTACACTTCTTGAGAACAGCAATATCTCTCAGGAAGAGCTGAAGATAGCGGGCAGAGCAATGTCGCATGTGGATTATGAGGATAACGGCAGCAGCGGATTTGCCATAGCTGAGGCGGAAAAGTGCGATCCCAATATACTCGGTGTCATAAGCGATGCATTGATAGAGGTTGATACGATCGGAAGCTGTGTGGCTCTGTGTGCTTTGGATGACGGTGTTAAGCTTTCTGTCAGAAGCTGCGAGAGAGAGACACGTGCGGATGAGCTTGCAGCATTCATTACTGCAGGTATAGGCTCCGGCGGCGGACATATGAGAAAATCCGGCGGCTTCATGGTAAATGACCTTATAGCTGAGGAATACCACAGACTGTTCGGTGAGAGCCCCGAAGATATGGCGGTGGCGGCTCATGCGGTACTGAAACTGAGGATGGCGGAGTATTTTAGGGAGCAGGATTATGTGTACTCCGGTTCCGATGATGTACCCGATCTGTCTGATGAACCGGTATACAGGAAAAAGTGCATTCCGATAGGCTATGTCAAGGCCACGGATATGTATCCGGAAGGGACATATGTGACCGTCAGAATGTTGGAAGGCGATATACCTTTTACCATTAAGGAGGATACATATTTTATCATAGGGGTCGAGGGTGATGTATATAAGAATGACGAGGCATATTTCATAGCACATAACAACCCGACGGATGATCCTTACGTATTCAGGGGCGAGTATGCTCCGACGGTGCATACGGCAGTGCAGGCTGTAAACATAGGTGAAGGGGATGATGAGAGAAAATCCCTTCTGGATTTTGCAAAGACCTGCGTGCCGAAGCAAGGTTCATACGTGTATGCAAAGAAGCTTACAAGACGTACCAAGGTATTCGTTTCATGGAGTGACAGCTATCTTTTGGGAAAAGTCGGAGACTTTCTTGTGGCCCGTAAGGAAAATCCGAAAGATGTGTATATCATAGACAAGGATATCATGAGAGAATCCTACGAAATTATAAGCTAAATAGGAGATAACAATGGTCAACAATTTTTTTGCCATGATGTCAAGGATGAAGTACATTGACAGATGGGCACTTATGAGAAATTCTTATACAGAGAACATCAGTGAGCATTCGCTGGAGGTGAGCATGCTCACACACGCGCTGTGCGTGATAGGAAATAAGAGACTCGGAAAAAAGCTTGATGCGGAAAGAGCCGTACTTGTGGCACTTTATCATGATGCTTCCGAGATCATAACAGGCGATATGCCGACACCTATAAAGTATCTCAATAAAGATATCAAGGGTGCTTTTAAGGATATAGAGGCCAAGGCTAACTTAAGACTGCTTGATATGCTGCCGGAGGATATGAGGGAGGATTATTATGAGATATTCTTCCCGAAGGACGATATGGGTTATGAGCTGAAGCTCGTAAAAGCAGCCGATAAGCTTTCCGCACTTATCAAATGTATTGAGGAAGGCAAGATGGGAAATCTGGAGTTTAAAAGTGCAGGAAATACGCTTGAAAACTCGGTTATAGACATGCATCTTGAGGAAGCGGACATCTTTATGAAGGAATTCCTGCCCGCTTATCATCTGACTCTTGATGAATTGAATGAAAAATGATAACTTTTCTTTAAAAATTATTTGACCGCAGCAAGCATGTTGTGTTATAATTTGGGTTGAAATATGGAATTGTATTTAAAATTATAAAATTACGATATCAAGACCGAAAAAACATAGTTTTTAATTCAGACCGGCGAGAACGAAAGGAGATTCAAGATGGCATACGCATATTTGTACGGTATGATCTTAGCTACCAATTCTTTTATGTTAAAGGACAGTTTTATCGCTCCTGACAGCTACAGTGAGATATCCGAGAAGTACAGACTTCCCGGCGGAGATACAGGTAATTGTGCCACCATCCTTGCGGGACTCGGTGTGGATGTAAAGCTTGACGGTAACCATATCGGAAAGAATGTGGCTCCTCTTATCAGAAAGTTCTATGAGGATAAGAATGTTGATATCACATCCCTTTGCTTTGATCTGAATTATGACGGCCTTGAGGATTATGTCCTCATCGGTTCCGAGGCAAAGGCTACATTCGGTTCTGTAGGCGATTTCCATAAGAACGGCCAGAGACGCTGGAACATCCCGAAGGAAGGCGATATCGCAGCATGTAAGGTAGCAGCCATCGATCCTTATTTTGAGGATGGTACAGAGGCAGCAGCCGAGCTTTGTAACTTCTATGGCAAGCCTTATGTTACAATAGACTGCAGACATGATGATTATGTATTCAGACATGCAGCAGTTACCATTATCTCAGGTGAAGGTCTTAAGAAGCAGTATCCCGGCAAGACCACCGAGGAGGCTTACAGCCTTCTTACTGAAAACGGTGAGGGCCTTGTGATCATGACCAGCGGTGACAATATCATCTACGGCAGACGCGGCGGCGAGATGAACACACGTATCCCGTTCACTGTTGAGGCGGTATGTACTCTTAATGCAGATGATGCATTTAAGGCAGGCTGTGTATACGGACTTATGATGGGCATGAACGATGATGAGTTGGTATGCTTCGCTGCAGCTTGTGCCGCCGTATCCGTTACCAAGTTCCCTGTAGCTCTTCATCCGCCTAAGCTTGAAGAGATCAACGCACTCGAGAAATAAGCGGAGCTTTTATAATCTGATCATTTAGGGACCGGAAAACGTGGGAAATCCCGTTTCAAGGTCCCTTATATTTTTATTGACATATATGCATGCATTGTGGGAGGAAGCAATAGAGGAAGAAAAAATTCAGACAATTTAAAACACAAGATATAGATAAGAGAAAAGAACATATGGTCTACATATTTGACCATATGTTTTTTTATGGAAAACCGATAAAAATAATTTGAAAAAATATGAAATCTTTGTAGAAAATATCTTGAAATCATAACGCCGGTGTGATACACTTCTATATGTAGGCAATCTTGAGATTTTTATATCAAAATCTTGTGATTGAATTGTCAGAAAATTTATATACATTTAATGGTGCAAATGTATGGGTGAGAGATTACGTAGACAGGAGAATATGAAAGTGCTGGCACGCCTTTCCCTGGAAAATATCCGCAGGGCGTTCTTTACGGCAGCCGTATGCGCAGGACTTATCCCTGTTTTACTTGTTATAAATATAATAAGTCTGGGCGACCAGACTGTGGGAAGTATCCTTACCGGCATGTTTATTGTCTGTGAGATACTGGATGTCATATTTGCTGTTGTTGCTTTCTTTGCCATGAAGAACAGGGACGATGAACTGAGCCTCAAGACTTACAGGATGTTCTGGATCTTCTTTGAGCTGTTCTCGTTTTTACTGATCTATGCAAACAAGCTTGCAGGGACCGGCAGTACTTTCTATTCGGTCATGCTGATAGTGCTTATGCTTGTGCCTGCATTGGAACCGATGGAGATGATGTACGGTATTGCTGCAGAAGCGGTATATATCCTGTTCCTGTTTGTAAGGTTCGGGACCAACGGATTTGAGGTATTTAATGTACTTCTGATGAATGTCCTTTTATATCTCATGTCCAGGTATCTGTTTAAGCATACCATAGAGCATATAAGACTGAAGGAGCGTGTAAAGGACAGCGACGGCGGTGCCGATGTCGATAAGATGACAGGATTGCTCAGCCGCAAGGGTTTTGAGCGCAGGGCTTACCAGTCGATCATGGCTTCTGTAAGAGCGAGAAAGCGATTCTCAATCCTCATGATAGATATAGACGGACTTCAGGCATATAATAACGAGTACGGCACCAAGCGCGGCGACAGCCTTATCTGTGCCATAGGCGAGCTGATCAGATCGGCAGTGGTAAAGAATACAGATATCGTGGCCAGACTTGACGGCGGGAAGTTTATCGTATGTATGGAAGGCGCTCACGGTAAGGATGATGAAAAGCTTGCAGGCAAGGTCAAGGAGTACATTGACAGGAAGCGTATCCCCGGAGCCAAGGACAGAAAGAACAGATTTGTCACGGTGAGCATAGGTGTCGCTACTACCATGCCGACTGTCGACAATGATTATTACGAGCTCTATGATGCGGCAGAGGATTCAATGTTTGCCGCTAAGGATATGGGCGGAGATACCATCGTATCCGATAATGAGACCTATGAGAAAAAGAATGTTAACCGTCCTGCAGCTGTAATTGTAGGCTGAACCGGGGCATGATAACTGATTATAGGGACAGTTTGCGCTCAATCGACAGTTTATTGTTAAAAAAATATCAATTTGTGCTTGCAATATGAGTGGAATAGTAGTATAATACAGACATAGTAAAAAACATCCTGAGGTGTTCGTGATCCCACATTTTTGAACCTACATTCATTATAAGGGATTCCAATATTTTTAGGTTAATGTCAAGCCTCCGTCTGAGTGGAAGACAGCGGTCTAAGTGAGGTCACCCACCTAGCTAAAGCTAGGACTCAGAAAGAGGGAAGCGGCACTTTGGGTGTTTCGTGAAGATTAAGAGACTGTGCATCTTGATTGATGGCCGGTCTCTTTTTTCGTTTATAATCTTTTTATTCTATTTTCCTAACGTTTAAGATGTTTTTCTTTATTTTTTTACGGCTTTATGTTATAATTATTCTGTATGTGGATATGGCATAAAAATTAGGAAAGGATAGCTGCCTCTCGGCAGACAACTCTCACAATGGCTACAAACAAGTACACTATCATTACGGATTCAGCGACTGATATGCCCAAGTGGGTTATTGACAAATATAATCTTCGTGTTATCCCTACCCCCGTTGTTATTGAGGGAAAGGATTATTTCGACGGAGAGACTATATTCCCGAATGAGTTCTATGATATTCTCCGTTCCGGAAAGAATATCACAACATATCATATCAACCAGTATATGTTCTACCAGAATTTTGAGCCCTATGCAAAGGCCGGCGAGGAAGTACTTTACTTCTGCTTCTCAACAGGTATCGCAGGCACCTTTAATGCGGCTAATCTGGCAAAGGATGAGCTTCTTGAAAAATATCCCGATTTTAAGATTGATATCATGGATTCAAAGTGTGCTGCAATAGGATTCGGCATGTGCGTATTCTTTGCTCTGTATATGCAGTCCAGGGGAGCATCCAAGGAAGAGGTTATGGAAGCGACAAGATTCCATTTTGACCATATGGAACATATCTTCATGGTTGATACTTTAGAGTACCTGTATAAGGGCGGCAGGATCAGCAGGACTTCCGCTATAGCAGGCGGTCTTCTTGATATCAAGCCCATCATCGAGGTTACCGATGAGGGTAAGCTTGAAGTATTCCAGAAGGTACGCGGAAGAAAGAAAGCAATACAAAGGATGATAGAGGTCATCGGAGAGCGCGGATACCAGCTTGACCGCCAGATCATCGGTTCCGTACATGCGGACTGCTCGGATGACGATGATGCGTTTATCAAGGCATTGAAGGAAAAGTACGGCATCAAGAAGTGTGTTAAGGCGTTCTTAGGCTGTGCCATCGGCGCACATACAGGCCCCGGCATGATGGGTGCGGTATGCCTCGATGCACCGTCACCCGCTCAGAAGTACATAGATGAGCTTTTAGACAGTGACGATCCGAGCTTCGAGTTTGTATAACAAGTATAAGTATAGAGATTTTTAAGAGGACAACATATGGACGAAAACAGAAACGGTGACAATAACGATAATAAGTCACCGCAGAACAGACGGGTATTGCTTGCCTGTCTGGTCGTAACCGGAATAATGGTCCTGTTCTTCAGCTATTTTACGAAGAGCATGTCCAAAGGTCAGGTTCAGGAGATCAGCTACAGCGAATTCCTGTCCATGATCGAAAACCAGCGTATCGATAAGGTTGTGATAAAAAGTGACAGGATAGTCATCACTCCCAAGCAGTCTTCATCGGCGTACGGATATGAACAGACCTATTATACAGGTGTGGTAAATGACCCCGATCTGGTCAACAGGCTTCATGAAAAAGAAATAATGTTTACCGAGGAAGTAGTTGACTCAAGCACTACGATCATAGACATTTTCTTAGCATACATACTTCCGTTCATTATCATATACGGACTTATGTTTTTCTTATTCCGTGGCTTAAGCAAGGGCGGCGGGATCATGGGTGTCGGAAAAAGCAACGCCAAGATATATAACGTTGAAAAAGAGACCGGCATCACATTTAAAAATGTTGCAGGCGAGGACGAGGCGAAGGAATCAATAACCGAGCTCGTGGATTTCCTGCACAATCCCGAAAAGTATCAGAAGATAGGTGCGAAGCTTCCTAAGGGCGCACTGCTTGTAGGACCTCCCGGAACAGGTAAGACACTTCTTGCAAAAGCTGTTGCAGGTGAGGCACATGTTCCGTTTTTCTCCATCACCGGTTCGGATTTCGTAGAGATGTTCGTAGGTGTCGGAGCTTCCCGTGTAAGGGACTTATTTAAGCAGGCACAGCAGCATGCCCCCTGTATCGTATTCATCGACGAGATAGATGCGATAGGTAAGAGCAGGGATGCGCAGTACGGCGGCGGAAACGATGAAAGAGAGCAGACTTTGAACCAGCTGCTTTCCGAAATGGATGGTTTCGATACATCAAAGGGTGTAGTTATCATCGCTGCAACCAACCGTCCCGAAGTACTTGATAAGGCGCTGCTACGTCCCGGACGTTTTGACAGGCGTATAATCGTTGATAAGCCCGACCTTAAGGGCAGAGTTGAGATACTTAAGGTTCATGCAAAGAATGTACTTCTGGATGATTCGGTAAATCTTGAAGAGATCGGTCTTGCAACCTCCGGAGCCGTAGGTTCGGACCTGGCCAATATCATAAATGAAGCAGCCATCCTGGCGGTTAAGAAGAACAGGACTTTGGTAACACAGGACGATCTGATGGAATCTGTGGAAGTGGTCATAGCCGGCAAGGAGAAGAAGGACAGGATCTTAAGCGAAAAGGAAAAGAAGATAGTCGCATACCACGAGACAGGTCATGCGCTTATCACCGCTTTGGAGAAGAATGCAGAGCCCGTACAGAAGATAACCATAGTTCCGAGGACCATGGGTTCGCTCGGATACGTTATGCAGGTACCTGAGGAAGAAAAGTACCTCATGAGCGAGGAAGAACTAAAAGCCCGGCTTGTCACATTGTTCGGAGGACGTGCCGCAGAAGAGCTTGTATTCGGATCTATCACCACAGGTGCTTCAAACGATATCGAGAAAGCTACGGATATTGCAAGAGCCATGATCACACAGTACGGTATGTCCAAGAAGTTCGGACTTATCGGACTTGAGAAGCAGGGCAACCAGTATCTGGACGGACGTGCGGTACTTAACTGCGGCGACCAGACTGCAGCTGAGATAGACCATGAGGTAATGGAACTCTTAAAAGAGTGCTACGAAAAAGCTAAGGAGCTTCTGTCCGGCAACCGTGATATCATGGACAGGATAGCAGAGTACTTAAGCGAGAAGGAAACCATCACCGGCAAGCAGTTCATGGATATCTATAACGAGGTTATAGCTGCACGTAACGGCGGAACCATAGATGAAAGCGCTGAGGAAAATTCAGAGGAAGAGGAAGCTGAGAAGGCTGACTCCGAATCTGCTGACTCTGAATCGAAAGAAGAGTAATCGATAAATATGTCATCCTTAAGCGTAGCGAAGGATCTTAAGATTCTTCACTTCGTTCAGAATGACAAAAGTATAGTATCAGGTAATAAATATGAGAGTAGAAGAATTCAAGATGGAACGGCAGGATCTCTTAAATATCGGGGACCGTGTCGAGATCGTCGAGAAAAATACGGTAGCATTTTATTATTATACAATTGTCCCGGCATTAGCCATGTCGGGCAATTTCTCTTTTGGCAACAGGATCAAGTCCACGGAAGGTATCGTGAAGGACATCCGGAAGAACGAAAAGGGATATTTCGTGGATGTGGAATTCAATGAATAGGGTTTACAGATGTTCAATATCAAGGAAGAATTAAAAAAGCTTCCCGACAGTCCGGGCGTGTATATCATGCATGACAAGGCGGACAATATCATATATGTCGGGAAAGCCGTAAACTTGAAAAGGCGTGTGTCCTCATACTTTCAGACGAGGCCGCGCAGTCCCAAAATAGAAAAAATGATCTCGCTTATCGACCACTTTGAATATATCATGGTCGAGAGCGAGATGGAAGCGTTTGTCTTAGAGTGTAATCTTATAAAGGAGAACCGCCCGAAGTACAATACCATGCTTATGGACGATAAAACCTATCCTTTTGTTAAGATTACACTTTTTGAAAAATTTCCGAAAGTATATCTTACGAGACGCCACTTAAAAGACGGAGCGAAGTATTTCGGACCGTATACCAATGTGACAGCAGTCCGTGAAATACTTAAGATGTTCAGAAAACTGTACGGATACAGGACCTGTGATAAGAAGATAGACGGCACAAAGCAGGAACGTCCCTGCCTGTACCGTGATATGGGCGAGTGCCCCGGACCATGCTCCGGAAAAGTGAGCGAAGAGACCTATAAGGAAGGCATTGAAAAGATAGCCAGGTTTTTTGACGGGGATACAAAGGGCGTTATAAAGAGTTTAAAGGAAAAGATGCTCAAATGCTCGGAAAACATGGAGTTTGAGCAGGCGGCCGCATACAGGGACATGCTGAACAACGTCGAGGCTATGTCACAGGTACAGCGCGTGACCGCATCGGATGAGATGAACCGTGATGTGATCGGCATAGCCATGAAGGATTTCAAGGCGATAGTCCAGGTATTTTTCATCCGTTCCGGGAAAATGGTCGGAAGAGAGCATTATTTCCTTGATGCCGAAAGCGATGATAAATCGGAAGTGATAGAGGAGTTTGTGACGCAGTTTTACGGCGGTGCCGCAGTGATACCGAAGGAGATACTGCTGTCTGAGGAGATAGAGGAAAAGGAGCTCACGGAAAGCTGGCTGTCGGAAAAGGCAGGCGCAAAGGTAAAGATAACCACACCCATAAAAGGAAAAAAGGAGAAGCTTGTTGAGCTGGCGGTGGATAACGCCCAAAATATCCTGATAAAGGATGCCGAAAAGCTGCAAAGGGAAGCGGAACGTACGACAGGGGCTGTGGAAGAATTGAAGGCTCTGCTTGGTATAAGTGAAGAAGAACTGCCCGGCGAGCTTTATGATGAAGACGAAACTATAGCTGATGAAAAGAAAGCGGAGAAAAAACAGGAACGCTTCAGGATTGAATCCTATGATATCTCAAATACCTCGGGCTTTGAATCTGTAGGTTCGATGGTCGTATACGAAAACGGTAAGCCGAAAAAGAGTGACTACAGGCGTTTCAGGATCAAGACGGTTGAAGGTCCCGATGATTATGCATCGATGAAGGAAGTGCTGTCAAGGAGATTTGCCCGTGCGGTACACCTCATCCGCCCGTCTGAAGACGGGCACCTTCCCCTCGAGGGGAAGGCTGATCGGGATTGCAGCTTCGAAAAGCTGCCCGATCTCATCCTTATGGACGGCGGCAGGGGACAGGTGAACGCGGCGTTAGAGATCGCGGAAAGCTTCGGACTCGATATCAGGATATGCGGTATGGTAAAGGATGACCACCACAGGACAAGAGGGCTGTATTTTGAGAATGAGGAGCTGCCCATAGATACGGGCAGCGAATGCTTTAAGCTCATCACCAGGATACAGGATGAGACACACCGTTTTGCCATAGAATATCACAAATCATTGCGATCTAAGGCACAGGTAAAGTCAGTACTTGATGACATAGAGGGTATAGGAGTCGCAAGGCGCAGGTCACTCATCACGCATTTTGAGACCATTACCGCCATAAAGGAAGCGGATGTCGAGACACTTGCCAAGGCACCGGGAATGAACATAAAGGCTGCACAGGCAGTGTATGATTTCTTTCATAAGGAAAAAACATGAGCATATATTATCATATCGGAAGCTCCGGAGCGGGAAAGACCACCGGAGTACAAAAAAGGATAATAAAAGAAGCGGAGAGGGAGCCTGAGCGCAGCTTCCTTTTTGTCGTGCCTGAACAGTTTACGCTTCAGACACAGCGGGAGATCCTTAACCGAAGCACATCCGGCGGTATGATGAACATAGACGCTTTAAGCTTTGCACGTCTGGCTCACAGGGTATTTGAGGAGCAGGGAGTCACATTGCCCCAGGTGCTTGAAGACACCGGGAAAAGCATGATCGTAAAAAAGATGCTTTTAGAGCATGCGGATGAACTCACTATCTATAAGGGCAAGGTAAAAAAGCAGGGCTTTGCGGAGGAGATGAAATCCTTAATAGCAGAGTTTTACCAGTACGGCATAGATGAAAAAAGCTTTGAAAAGATGAAGGAAAGTGCCGGAGACAGGGCGATACTTAAGGCTAAGCTCCATGATATCGACATCATCTACAAGGCTTTTGCAAAGTTCATAGACGGAAGATTCGTCATGAATGAGGAAGTACTGGACAGGATGTGCGAGATAGCGGGAGAGTCGGAACTGATAAGGGACTCTGTGGTAGTCCTGGACGGTTTTACGGGATTTACCCCGTCGCAGTACAACTGTATAGATAAGCTCATGAAATACGCCAAAGATATCCATGTGGTGCTCACTGCCGACACATCGATTTTTATCGAGCGCAGGGATGGTTCTGAGGTTGAGCCTGCTGCGTGTCATTCTGAGCGAAGCGAAGAATCCTTTCAAATCGGGGACAAAAAGATAACAGGTAAGAATATTGACAGTTCTCAGGACCTCTTCGAACTCAGCCGCAAAACCATCGATAAGCTTGAGGAACTCGCAGCCGCAAATCACATCGCTTCGGGTGTTATCATATACGAAGATGAAAAGGGAAGATACAGGGACAATCCTTCCATGGCGCATCTGGAGAAAAATATCTTCAGATTCCCTTATAAAAAAAGTGACCGTCATGAAGCGATAACCCTTCTTATGGCAGCGGATGTCGAGGAAGAGACTGATTTTATCGTATCGAAAATACGTGAGCTGGTATATGAAGGCGGCATGCACTATGAGAACATAGCAGTGGTCACCGGAGATCCGGAGTCTTATGCTCCTGTACTTGAAAGAAAGCTTTTAAAGGCAGGTGTCCCTCACTTTATAGACAGAAAAAAGAACATAGAGGGAACGGGCATCGTAGAGTTTATCGATGCAGCCCTTGATATAATTTTAAGTGATTTTTCATATGAAAATGTATTCAGGTTCTTAAAGACCGGATTTACCGACTTAGAGCCTGACGATATCTCGCGTGCCGAAATATACGCGGTAGAACGCGGTATAAAAGGGATAAGACGATGGTCTGTGCCCTGGAGCAGTAAAAAGAAGGATACTGCTGCGGAAAACAGGGTAAGAGAAGCCGTCATATCGATGTTTGGCGGCATAAAAGAAGCTGAAGCAAAGGAAAACAGCCCCACCATACAGGAGAGGCTCACATATATATACAATTTTCTGGACAGTTGTGAGGTGGAGCTGAAACTCTACAATCTCTCGGAAAAGCTCAAGAACAGCGATGAGGTAAAGGACAGGATAAAAGGTACGGAACTCGGACAGCTCTTTAAGACAGTAGTCACCGTATTCGAGAGGATAAACAACCTGCTTGGAAGTGAGAGTATGCCCTTAAAGGAGTTTAAGGAAGTACTCGATACCGGATTTGCAGAGGCGGAGCTGCGCTCGATACCGGGCGGAGCCGACAGCGTGGTGGTCGGCGATATGGAGAGGACCAGGCTTGACAATAAGCAGGTGCTTTTCTTTGCCGGATGCAATGACGGCGTGATCCCCGGGGCAAGGTCTGGCGGCAGCCTGCTCAATGAATTTGACAGGGAGCTTTTTGCGGAGAATGATATTGAGCTTTCACCCACACAGAAGGACAGCGGTTCTCTTACGGAGTTTTATCTGTATCTGACTCTGACCAAGCCTTCTAAGAAACTGTATCTTTCTTATGCAAGGAAAACAGGGGATGAGAAAGAAGCACGTCCCGCATATATATTCGGGCGCATCATGAAGCTGTTTACGGGACTGAATGTGAATAAACTATCCTCTTACGAAAAGGATAACATATACCGTATAATAGGATGTGACAGGGGCCTTGGTGCCGTCATAGAGCTTATGCGTGATAAGGGCACATCGGCCGATACGCACGAAGCAGGCCGGATACTTGCCGGGATATTCGAAAAAGAAAACGAAGAGCTTATGGAGTTGCTGAAGGTAGCAGCTTCGGGAAAGAGGAATAAAGGAATCTTAAGCGAAGAGGAAGCCGAAAAGCTCTACGGAACCGTGATCTTAGGCAGCATCACTAGACTCCAGAAATTTGCCGAATGCGCATTTGCTCATTTTGCAAAGTTCGGACTAAGGCTGCAGGATGCCAAAGAGTTTTCGATAGGAGGACTTGAGATCGGTACTATCTGCCATGATGCGTTAAAAGCTTATGCGGATGATCTCAAAAAAGACGGACTGCGCTGGCCCGAATGTACGGGAGCTGACCGCAAGGAGAGGGAAGCAAAGGCGATGGATGAAGCTTTCCTTGATTACGAAGAGATCATCTCCTCCAGCAAAAGATATGAATATATAAGGAAAAGCCTGAAGCGTGTATTTTCCCGCACAGTTGATATAGTGACCAAGCAGATAGCAGCCGGAAAGTTTGATGTGGGCTTTGTGGAAAAAGAATTTTACCATGAGAGCACCATCATGAAGCTGAAAGGCAAGATCGACAGGGTGGATGTGGTAAAGAAAAACGGAAAAACATATTACCGCATAATCGATTATAAGACAGGCAGCACCGCATTTAATATAGAGAAGGTGAAAGCCGGACTGCAGCTGCAGCTTGCCATCTACACCGCGGAAGCGGCGGCCACACTGTTTGAAGCCGGGGATACACCTGCACCTGCAGGTATGTATTATTACAAGATCGATGACCCTCTTATAGAATCAAAGGAGGGTAATCCCGGAACGGATGAGGAGCCGGAAGCAGATATCATCAAAAAGCAGAGACTTGACGGGATCACGGTCGGAGAGGATGATGTACTGTCTCTTACGGACAGCACACTGTACAGCGAGGACGGAAGCCGTATCCCCGGGACCTCCACGGTCATCAACCTTTCATTTAAAAAGGACGGAGGTATATCGCAGCATTCAGAGAGTGCAGTGGTAACACAGGAGGACTTTGACCTGATCAACACCATAGCTTCGAAAAAGGCAGAAACACTGGCCCGTGATATCCTGAACGGAAACGTAGCTGCCGAACCTTACGAATACAAGACCGAAAATGCCTGCAAATACTGTGATTACAGATCGGTATGCCAGTTTGACAGGCACCTTGGCGACAGGTTCAGGAAGGTCTGAAATGCAGTTGAAATAAAACCTGCTTTTTGCTATAATCAAACATTAGAGTGCCAGCAGGGAAAAGACTGCACTGAATAATATTTAAATATATAATCCGGAGGACGAAATGTATTACTCAAATGTGATCGATATGATCGGAAACACACCGCTGTTTTCTTTTAAGGAGAGCACCGGTTTCAATATTTTTGCGAAAGCCGAGTTCTTAAATCCCGGCGGAAGCATAAAGGACAGAATAGCTAAAAACATGATAGAAGCGGCTGAAAAAGACGGAAAGTTAAAGCCCGGCATGACCATCATAGAGCCGACCAGCGGAAATACCGGTATCGGACTTGCTCTCTGCGGTGTAAGAAAAGGATATAAGGTTATCATAGTTATGCCTGAAAACATGTCCGAAGAGCGTAAGAAGATCATCAAAGCATTAGGTGCCGAGCTGGTACTTACTCCCAAGGAGCTGAGTGTCGACGGAGCAGTAAAAGAAGCCGAGAGGATCGCATCACAGTCTGATGAATACTTCGTACCCCAGCAGTTTAAAAATCCCGCCAATCCCGATATCCATTACAGGACAACGGCAAGAGAGCTGTGTGAGCAGATAGGACAGAAGATAGACGTATACGTATCGGGCATCGGTTCGGGCGGAACCCTGCAGGGTATTGCAAAATACCTGCTTGAGCAGAATCCCGACACAAAGATAGTGGCTGTTGAACCCAAGAATGTATCCGCACTTTTGGGAGATGAGCCCGGACTTCACCAGATACAGGGTATCGGAGACGGATTTATCCCGGATATCCTCGATACCAAGATCATCACCGATATAGTCGAAGTATCTGACGATGACGCTATAAATACGGCCAGACACTTAGCAAAAGTTCAGGGCTTACTTGTAGGTACAAGCTCGGGAGCCAATGTCTGGACAGCAATGAGAATGGCTGAAAAATACGGTAAGGATAAAGTGATAGCAACTGTTCTTCCGGACAGGGCGGAAAGATATTTCTCTACCGCACTTATCTGATATAAAGCGGTATGCGGCAGGGATAAGAGTTTTAAAAGGTATAACATATGGAAAACAAATGGACGGATGCCCAAAAAGCGGTAATAGAGACCGGGGATAAAAACCTTCTGGTTTCAGCTGCTGCAGGTGCAGGAAAAACTACTGTGCTTGTGGCACGTATCATAAAAATGATAACGGACAAAGACAAGCCTGTCGATTTAGACAGGCTTGTTATTATAACGTTCACAAGAGCTGCGGCTGCCCAGATGAAGCAGAAGATATCCGATGCACTCGAAAAACTGATAGAGGCAGAACCGGAAAATACTCTCTACCGCAGGCAGTACAGACTGCTCGGAAACGCATCCATATGTACCATTGACAGTTTCTGTCTGAATATCGTAAGAGCGTATTTCCAGAAGCTGGACCTTGATCCTGCATTCAGGATAGCTGACGAAACCGAGCTTAAGCTGATCGAGAGCGACTGCATGGAGGAGCTTATGGAGAAATACCATACGGAAGCATCGCCTGAGTTTATCAATTTGCTTGAAAGCTATTGCGGATATAAGTCGGATGATGCGCTTACAGGATATATCTCAAACCTTGCAGGAAAAGCCGAGGCCATGCCCTGGCCTAAGGAATGGCTTGACGCACTGGTTAAGGATTATGAGATAGAAGACGCGGAAGAATTTAACAGATCCGGTGTAGCGGAGAATATTTATAATCATGTAAAAAGTCTCATAAACGGAATACTTTCAAGGATAGAGACTGCGGAAAAACTGTGCACTACAGGTGACGGAGCACCGGATTATCTGCCGACCATAACCAATGAGAAAACTCAGATAAGCGCAGTCCTTGAGGCCAGGGATTACGTTGAGATAGGGGAGAAGATCAAAGCCATTAAGTTCGGAACTCTTTCGACGAAGAGGTCCGGAGACGCGGCAATAAAAGACAGAATAAAAGGTATAAGAAAGAAATATAAGGAAACCATAGATTCAATAAAGGATAATTTCTTCTTTATAGGTGTGGACGATCTTATCGACCTTCTTAAGCTGTCACTTCCTTCCGTAAGATGCCTTGTAAATCTGACCAAGGATTATCTTGATCTTTTTGCGGCTAAAAAGAAGGAAAAAAATGTGATCGATTTTTCCGATGCGGAGCATTTTGCGTTAAATATACTCTGGGGAGAAACACCCGAAGCATTGGAATTAAGAAAGCAGTATTCTGAGATAATTATCGACGAGTATCAGGACAGCAATAATGTCCAGGAATATATAGCGAATGCGATAGCGGGCAATGCAAGTGAAGCACCTTACATATTTACTGTAGGAGACGTGAAGCAGAGTATCTACAAATTCAGGAATGCCTGTCCGGAGCTCTTTGTATCAAAGCAGAAGAAGTACGCTAAAGAAGAGGATAACGGAAAGCTCGTCATACTTGACAACAATTTCCGCTCGCGTGAAGAGGTGCTTGACAGCACCAATGCCGTATTTAAACATGTGATGCGTGAGTCTATCGGCGGCATTGATTATGACGATGAATGCTCATTGAAAAAAGGCTCGGATAAGCAGAGCTCGCTCGGGGAGGACTCACCTTATAAGACCGAGGTCCATATTATCTCCAAGAAGCTCGAGGAGACATATGAACCGGAAGAGGGGGAAACACCTGATACCGGTACAGGTATGGTACAAACTGCAGATGCAACTACCTCGGAGCCGGCTGTCGGTACAGACAAGTCACAGGCTGCGGGTTTAGAAGCAAAAGATTCCGTTGATGGGGATGAGGTTGAGTCGGCCGAGGCTGAGGATAACAAGAGAGTACTCGAAGCACGTCTTATAGCTCACAGGATCAAGACTCTTATATATAAGGAAAAGCTTCAGGTAGCAGATGAAGATAATGAAGGAAAGACAAGGGACATCCGTTTTAAGGATATCGTGATACTCTTAAGGACCATGAAGGACTGGTCATCGGTATTTATGGAAACACTTGAAGCGGAGGGGGTGCCTGTATTTTCGGATGAATCGGACGGCTTTTTCAAATCGCGAGAAGTAGCTCTCATCATAGATTTCTTAAGAATCTTGGACAATCCCCGCAATGATATATCGTTTGCGGCAGTGCTTCACTCATGTGTGGGCGGTATGGACGAGGATGAACTCGCTGATATCAGGATAAATGCCAAGGATGCTGAAAGCTTTTATGATGCTGCACTTAAAATATACCGCGATGAAACATACAGCCCGGCAGTCGGAGAGTTGCCTACAGTAGGAACAAACGGAGATGCCGTAGGAGATTTATCTGCTGCAGGGACAAATGGAGGCACCGTAGGCGGATATAAAGAAAAACTCATAAGATTTTTCAGTCTCTATCGTGAGCTTGAGGAATATAAACAGACTTCATCGGTATCGGAACTGATAGATAAAATATATAACCAAACAGGAATATATGATTATTTTTCCGCATTCCCTGACGGAGAGAGGCGCAAGGCGAATCTCGACATGCTACCGGCATATGCGGTAGATTTTGAGAATACAAGCTACTCCGGGCTGTTCGGATTTATCAGATATTATGATAAGCTTAAAAACCATGAGCTTGATTACGGCGAAGCCGGTGCAAGGACTCTTGCCGACTGTGTACATATCATGAGTATCCACAAGAGTAAAGGTTTGGAGTTCCCTGTTGTATTTGTGGCAGGACTGGGGAAACAGTTTAACCTCAAGGACTTTTCCGGAGATATCTGCATAAGTTCCGATCATGGTATCGGGATAAAATATGTGGATGTGGAGAAACGTATCAAGTATCCGTCATTTTATCATTCTGTCATAAAGATGCGCGGGACCGAAGGCTTAATAGGCGAGGAAATGCGTCTTTTGTACGTAGCCATGACACGTGCCAAGGATAAGCTCATAATGACCGGATATGCCGATAACGTTAACCAGGCTACGGATTATGCAGCATTGTATAAATCAAGAAGCTTTATGGATTTTGTATACCCTGTACTGATCCCGGAGAAAAGGTATTTTGATACTGTCGTTTATTCTGTCGATACCGTATCGGGCATGACTTGTGAGAATATGGCCGGAACCGGCAATACAGCATCAGGCATGAATGGTGCAGAAATGCATTCCACCGGAATTACCGTGTCGGTTGATACTTCAGATAAGATTGTAACATATCAAGACCGTAAAGCTGCACCCCGGGAGGACGGAATTGACCGAGGGATAGGAGCAAACGGGGAAAATGTAATGGAGCCGGAAGAAGACCTTGTAATACCTATGGATTCTGTAAGAGGAAATGATAAGGAGTCCCTTGAAGAAAAGATAAAGCGTGCCAGAGACGGAGAGTATGAATATAAATATCTTGAGGCACTTCCTGTCAAACTGTCGGTATCCGACTTAAAGCATCAGATGATAGAGGAAGAATTCGGCGAGAATGTATTTGAGGAAACGAGAAAATTTCTGCCGGGTGACAAGACACTTCCTGATTTCTTAAAGACCGGAGAAACCATGTCCCGCGGAACGGACTACGGTACGCTGGTACATAAATGCATGCAGTTTATGCCGATGAGTGCGGAAACCAATGTCAGAGATTTCCTTACAGATATGCAGGCTAAAGGCCGCCTCTCTTTGGAAGAAGCAGCTAAGATGCCGGTGAATAAATTTAGCACATTCCTTAATTCACCGCTTGCAGACAGGATCAGAAAAGCTGAGGCAAACGGGCAGTTCTATCGTGAAAAGCAGTTCATGATACTGGTTAATGCGAAGGACATAAATGCCGATAAATACGGGGAAAGCGATGCACGTATCCCGGTACAGGGTGTAATTGATGCCATGTTCATCGAGGATGGGGAGATAGTCATCCTTGACTATAAAACCGACAGGGTTGATACTGCAGAAGATACCCCGGAGGACAGACTTATCAAACTGTATAAGACACAGCTTGATCTGTATGCACAGGCAGCAGAACGCCTGCTCGGTCTGAAGGTAAAGGAGAAGCTGCTGTACTCATTCTCTTTGGAGAAAGAGATTCCGGTAATATAAAATAACATTTATCTTAGAAACTACATATATTATATAGCCTTCCCCTTGAGGGGAGTGCTAAGCACATAGGCAGTACCGACCACTCAGCTACGCTTCGTGGGGTACATGCTCTAACGTGGCCAACGAAGCGGTGGATGAGGTGTAGACATCATGAAAGAATACACAGGATTTGCTGAAGTATATGATATGTTCATGGACAACGTACCGTATGATAAGTGGGCAAAATATCTTCAAAAGCTCCTAAAGGAAAACGGAGCTAAAGAAGGGATAGTATGCGAACTTGGCTGCGGTACGGGAAAAATGACAAGAAGACTGCGTGATATGGGTTATGACATGATCGGAATCGATATCTCTCAGGATATGCTGCAGATAGCCATGGAGCAGGAGACAATCCTGAAAAAAGCCGGAACACAGAATGCAGATATAAACAAGGTAGAAAGCAAACACACAAAATCCGATAATAAGAAAAACTACGAAATCCTGTATCTGAATCAGGACATGCGTGAGTTTGAACTCTACGGTACTGTGGCAGCAGTCGTAAGCGTCTGTGACAGCATGAACTATATAACCGAAAAAGATGACCTGCTGCAGACCTTTAAACTTGTCAGGAACTACCTTGATCCCGGCGGAGTATTTATCTTTGATATGAACACTCCATATTATTATAGGAAGAAACTGGGCGAACAGACCATCTGCGAAAACCGCGACGAGGGCAGTTTCATCTGGGAAAACTACTATGATCCGGATACAAAGATCAATGAGTTTGACATGACCATATATATAAGAAGAAACTCTGAAGGACAGAATGCTTCTAAAACATCGAAGGACAAGAAAACTGCAGGCAAAACGCAGGCGGATACTGCAACATATTATGAAAGATTTGAGGAAACTCATTTTCAGAGGGCATACAGTATAGCCGAAGTTAAGGCTCTGTTAAAAAAAGCGGGGTTAAAGGACATTAAGGTATATAAAGCGTTTACCAAGGATGATCCGGATTCTGTTACAGAGCGAATTTATTTTATCTCTGCTAAGGATAAATGACAGAAGGCTTTTTAAGAAGAGAATAAACAAAAAAATTTAGAGTATCACCAGGGCGGGGGAAGTGCCATTTGCAATAAAACCATAAAGCGGCAGAGGATAAGCTTCGATTACAGTCACATCGGAGCGAGGCAAAAATCGGTTAACCAAACCGATTTTTGAACGAAGCACAAGCACATCCGGCATCAGGCGGATGCGCGATTGCGAGTGTCCGAAGCGCAGATGGGAGCGTAATCGTTAGCATATCCCTGCGCAAGCGAAGACGGGTTTTAGTGCAAACGGCATTCCCCCGCCCGGCAAATTAGACAAGGAAAAGGAGACCTCACCATGACCGATTATATAGTAAGAGCCACCGCAGCGGATGACAGCATCCGCCTTTTTGCGGCCACCACCACCAACCTGGTGCAGAGCGCACATGACGCCCACAACACCTCCAATGTAGCCACAGCAGCCCTCGGCAGACTGCTCACCGGAGGAGTCATCATGGGCAGCATGCTTAAGAACGAAACAGACGTCATGACACTACAGATAGAATGTGCAGGACCCATAAAAGGCATGACCGTGACCGTGGGAGGGGAAAAAGATAACTGCGTAAACGCTAAAGGCTACGTGATAAACCCCGATGTGGAAATCCCCTTAAAGGAAAACGGCAAGCTCGACGTAGGCGGAGCATTAGGCGCAGGCTTCTTGAACGTGATCAAGGACATGGGCTTAAAGGAGCCGTTTGCAGGCCAGACCGAGCTCGTCACAGGCGAGATAGCAGAAGACCTTACTTATTATTTTGCCACATCCGAGCAGACCCCTTCGGCAGTAGCCTTGGGAGTACTTATGGCACCGGAGGGAGGCAAGGTGCTCTGTGCGGGCGGACTTATAGTCCAGCTGTTACCTTTTGCACCGGATGACGTCATTACAAAATTAGAGGAAAAGATCAGCACCATGGAACCCATCACCGAGATGCTGAAAAAAGGAAATACCCCGGAAGAGATACTGACCATCCTTTTTGCCGATATGGGACTTCAGATAAACGATAAAGTAGATACCGCATTCAAATGCGATTGCAGCAAGGAAAAAGTAGCCAAGGCCATCATGAGCATAGAAGCAAAGGACATAGAAGAGATGATAGCCGATAATAAGCCCATAGAGGTCAATTGTCACTTCTGCAATACGACCTACAGTTTTTCACCCGAGGAATTGGCTATTTTGCTGAAAAATAAAAAAATATGACAAAAATATTAAATTTGGTGTTAAGTTTATCGATTTTTAGTCCGATACTGTATGTGAAAGCATAAAAATCAGGAATTCAGAGGAGGTGAAATTTATGCGTATAGATTCAATGAACCAGGTAAGCCAGGTTTATAACATGAACAAGATCCGCAAGGTAAATACTTCTTATCAGGCTTCTTTCAGTGATAAGGTTGAGATATCACAGTTAGGAAAGGATATTCAGATCGCCAAGAAAGCGGTAAGCGCAGCTCCCGACATCAGGGAGGACAAGGTAAATGCCATGAAGGCTGCACTTGCAGGCGGATACACCGTAAGCGACAACGATCTTGCAGATAAGCTGCTTGAGAGCTTTGCCATCTGAGTATGGAGGTTTAAATGGCCGGATTAATAGAAGAACTTGTAGATACCATGACAAAGGAAAATGATATCTACAAGGAATTAATACCGATAGCGGATGAAAAGACCCGCGTCATCATAAAAAATGACCTCGATGCACTGCAGAAGATAACCGAACGGGAGCAACTGACCATCGAAAAGATCAATACTCTCGAGCGCAGGCGTGAAGAGGTCATTATCAATATCGGGACGGTACTGTCACGTGACCCGAAGGAACTGAACATGAAAGAACTCATCCGTGTGATGGGCAAGCAGCCCCAGGAGCAGAGACGCCTGGAAAAAATCCACGACGAGTTAAAAGAAACGTTACAAAGGCTTGTGACGATAAATGACAGAAATAAGGAACTGATAAACCAATCCCTGGAGATGATACAGTTTAACATGAATCTGATTCAAAGCACAAGGATGGCGCCCGGGGTTAACAATTATACTCGCGCGGCCGGAGAAAGTGATATCCGGCAGGCAGGAACAGGGATGTTCGATGCCAAGCAGTGACCGGTGAAAACCGGCGTTTTACAAAGTCGCGGGGGAGCAGTGGGGTGAGCCTATGTCTTTGTTTGGAAGCTTAAATGTCGGAACATCAGGATTAAAGGTAAGTCAATACGGATTAAATGTAGTTGCGCACAATCTGGCAAATGTGGATACCGAAGGTTACGTCAGACAGCAGGTGGTGCTTGATACCGCTATGGTCAACAACATCGGCTGGTCGGGAACCAACACCATGCAGGTGGGACTCGGTGTAGATCCTCGGGCTGTCAGACAGGTGCGTGATTTTTTTCTTGATGCGGCATATCGTTCCGAGATAGGAAGACAGGGGTATTACGATTCGCAGTCCGCAGCTGCCAGCGAGATCGAGGAGCTCTTCGGAGAACTTAACGGAGTAGCTTTTCAGGATACATTAAATGACCTCTGGGTATCCATGCAGGAGCTCTCAAAAGAGCCCGACAGCCGTGTTACCCAGGCAACTTTTATCGAAAACAGCGGCGCATTTTTAGAGAGAGCCGAAAAGATATATAAGGAATTAAGAAGCTATCAGCGTGATCTAAATACCACGATAGAGAACCAGGTGTCCCGCATCAATGAGATCGGAAAAAGCATCACGGAGCTGAACAAAAAGATAGCACTCTACGAGGCAGACAAACGTGAAAACGCCAACGACCTCCGTGATGAGAGAAATAACCTTTTAGACGAGCTCAGCCAGATGGTCAAGATCGACTACCGCGAGTCGGAGAGTGGCATAGTTAATGTAAATGTTGAAGGTGTTCCTTTTGTAACTGATGCAAGCTATTACAAGATGGGCACTATGTCGATGGCTGATTACCGTACAGCCAACGGCATCGACCTTCCTTTGGACGAAAGTGCCGACATGCTCATGGTAGTATGGCCGCAGCTCGGAGGCAGGGATGTATTTGACTGGAGCGTGGTACCTTCTTCATCAGCCAATACCGATATAGGAGGACTCAAAGGCCTCATCCAGGCAAGGGGTACCAAGATAGGAAAGTATACCGATATTCCGATAGAGCCTAAGAAAGAAGATTTCACCGACGAGTACGGAGTACTTGATGAGGACGCATATAAGCTTGCGGTAAAGCAGTACGATATGGATACCGCACAGTACAATCTGACCACCGAGTCATCGATCGTAATGCGTACCCAGGCACAGTTCGACCAGCTGGTACACGGCATCATCACTACCATTAATGATGCGCTCTGTCCGAATAAGGAAGTAACCTTAGGTGATGATATCACGGTAAAGCTTCCTAACGGAGAGCTTAAGACTTTGGAAGCCGGTACTACGATCAATATATTTGATGAAAAGAATGCTCCCATAGGTCTTGACAGGAACAACACGGTAGGTACCGAGCTGTTCACCAGAAAGACGGTCGACAGATACATGGAGACCCAGGACATAATGCTTGCGGACGGATCCATAATCCAGAACGCCAGGATATATAATTGGGAAGATACAAGCGATAATTACACCCTTTATACTTTGGGTGAGACAGAGATAAACAGAGACCTTCTTTCAGACAAGTCAAAGCTTCCCATCCTTTCACCCGACAGGACAGGGGACTTCGATATCAAGATGATCGAAGGACTCATGGAAAAGTGGCAGGAACCTTTTGCTACACTTTCACCCAATACCCTCACATTCAACAACTTTGCAGGGTATTACACTCAGTTTACCGGAAGCATAGCATCAAAGGGCAATGAGTACAGGACCTTGGCTGACAACCAGCAGGCCATGGCAGGTTCCATACAGGAAAAGAGAAGCGGTATCACCGGAGTTTCATCCGATGAGGAGCTTACATATCTTATAAAATTCCAGCAGGCGTACAACGCATCTGCAAGATATATAAATGTTATAGACGAAATGCTGGAGCACGTAATAGAAAGACTCGGATAAGGGGGTGTGACGGATGCCTAATACATTTTTCGGATTGACCATAGGTACCACCGGACTGTACGGTGCGAACCTCGGTATCAATACAACCGCACATAATATCACAAATGCTGAAACCGAAGGTTATACCCGTCAGGTACTTAACACCCGCGCGGATACCGCATTAAAGGCAAACGGCACCTACGGTATGATAGGAACCGGTCTTTCGGCATACAGCGTTACTCAGGTAAGAGACGACTATTATGATGAGAAATACAGAAGCAACAACACGATATCCGGTTATTATGAGACTCAGAGTTATTACATGAACTCGCTTGAGAATTTCTTTAACGAGATCCGTCTTGAAGGCTTCAACAGCAATTATAATTATTTTAACGATGCATTGCAGGAGCTTTCCAAGAATCCGGCAAACATCGCGACCAGGACCCAGGCTGAGAACTACGCACAGAACCTGTGCGATTACATTAACTCTCTGGATGAGAGCCTTTCACAGCTTCAGAATGATACAAACTTTGAGATAAAGTCAACAGCCGACAGGATCAATTCCTACGCCATCCAGATATCCGGACTTACCAAGCAGATCAACAAGCTTGAAGTGACCGGCGGCAAGGCAAACGACCTCCGTGACCAGAGGAACTTACTCGTGGACGGACTTTCAAGCCTCGTTGATATCTCCGTAAGCGAAAGATTAGTCGGAGCGGATGAGGTAGGAGTTACCGAATACACCGTGCGTGTAGGCGACACGATCCTCGTAGATACATTTAACTACAATACACTTACCGTAGAGCCCAGACCTGAGAAGGTAAACCAGTCTGACTTAGACGGACTGTACGAGCTTAAGTGGAAGGACGGAACTAAGATAGAAGGACTGCACTGCGGCGGCAGGATGCAGGCTCTCTACGAGATGCGTGACGGCAACAGCGAGGAGTATTTCCACGGCTCAGGTACAGGTATCACGGGAGAAAAGAGCATCACCGTTACGGATACTTCGATCAATCAGGTAAATAAGCTTCATATCCCCGAGCAGGGCGTGATAGTCATCAAGAACAGAGAATATACATATAACGGATTTGAAGCTAAAGAAGTAGTGGATGTAGACGGCAATAAGAGCTTAGAGTATACATTCGCACTCAATGAAGAGCTCAACCGCGACCACGACGGAAGCGAAGTAAGAATAGGCGAGAGCATCTCCTTTAAGGGCATAGCTTACTATATGCAGCAGCTCGATGAGTTCACCAGAACCTTCTCAGAGAAGTTTAATGATATCCATAAGTCGGGATATGACTTGGACGGCAAGAAGGGACTTGACTTCTTTAACGGCAAGGACAAGGTAAGCGGTGAGAATTATGTATTCGAACGCACCGAGGACGAGATTAACGCTGATATCGTAGTATCAAGCAGGACCGGAGAGTACGCACTCCCCGACGGACATGCGGATAAGAACAAGGGCAGCTACTACTTCATGACTGCGAAAAATTTCTCGGTAACAAAGGAAGTATACGGCGACCCGAGAAAGATGGTAACCGGTTCGGATATGGTAAACGGCAGTGAGAACAGCGACCTGGTATTTAAATATATCGACTTAAAGAACGACAAGAACATGTTCCTGCAGGGCACACCTCAGGGCTTCCTGCAGTCACTTGTAGCAGAGCTCGGTGTAGATACGCACAAGTCAGCCAACTTCAACCAGAACCACAAGGATATCGTATCCGCCATCGAAAACCAGAGACTCTCCGTCTCCGGCGTCGACATGGACGAAGAAGCCATGAACTTGGTACGTTATCAGAACTCATACAACCTGGCAGCGAAAGTAATCAGCACGATGAATGAGATGTATGACAGGCTGATTAATTATATGGGCGTATAAAGGTAGATTGGGTCGCAGAGACGAAAAACAGGACGCTGCGCCAAGCTCGCTTGGAAGCAGCGGAGTGATTTTTCGGATCAGCTGCGAAGCAGCTGCCGAACGGACAACTACAGACAGAAGCATCGCAGATGCGACGGACGCGAAGCGGACGGTCTGTAGGTTGGGCGTGAGAAAGACCCGATCGTGGGCGTTGCGGATGCACGTAATACAAAAAATTAAGGAGGTCAACCATGCGAATTACCAACAAAATGATGACCAACAACATGTTGCATAATATAAATACCAACAAAAACAACATGACCAATCTGGAGAATAAGTACGCTTCAGGTATGGCCATCCAGAAGCCTTCGGATGATCCGATTGTGGCAGTGAGAGCGCTCAAGCTCCGTACCAATCTCTCAGAGCTTAACCAGTACTACGAGAAGAACATACCCGATGCCATGAGCTGGATGGATGTGACCGAGAGTGCACTCCGTACCACTTCAGAGCTTATCACCCAGATACATACATACTGCGACCAGGGTGCTAATGACCCATTAGCGGTATCGGAGCGTGACAGTATCGCGAAAAACCTTGTAGCACTTAAGGAGCAGATATATTCCGAAGGTAACTCCAATTATGCGGGCAGATTTGTATTTACCGGATATAAGACAAGCACACCGTTAGTATTTGAGACTCCCGAGACACAGACAGAGTATACCATCACTGAGGATATCGACGCATCGGCTATAGATATCTCAGAGAAGGTCATAAACGGATATGATCCTGCTGATATCCAGAGCCTTACCGCTGCCACAGCAGGTTCACTCGCAGCAGCCACACCTGAAAAGAATACCATATACAGAATCCGTTTATCGTATGACGACCTTAAGGCTGGCGGAGATATTACCTTAAAAATCCCGAAGCTCGATTCAAAAGGAAATTATGAACTTGATCCCGTGACAGGAGAGAGACAGTATGAGGACGAGATAGATAAGTCCGGCATGACCGTGACTAATTCATCCGATCTTGATGCTTATAAAGGAACTGATGATATAGTATTCTTAGAGGATACCGGAGAGATCATACTTAGCCAGGCTAAGTATGAAGAGTGGAGAAACTCCAAGTTTGAAGTAACCTATGAGAAGGACTCATTTGAGAAAAACGAGTTAAGACCCGAGCATTACTTCACATGTACAGCTAAGGACCTTACTATTACAGATCCTGCTGAAAGAGATGCGAAAGCTATAAACTACACAGTAGAGGATCAGCAGATAGCATATGAAGTAAACTTCAATCAGCGCTTAGCTATCAACGTTCAGGGCAGGGATGCATTCAGACATTCACTTGGAAGATCCGTAGATGACATAGTAAAGGCTATAGAGGATGTAAATGCTGTTAACAACAGTATCGCCTCTGTAGATAAGCTGTTAGAAGATCCTACGCTTACTGATGCTCAGAAGACTAGTCTTACCGATATAAAGAAGACTCTTGATGAAGAGCGTAAGATGAAGGAAGCGGTTCTCCGTAAGACATTCGGAAGCGGACTTACCGCTATGGATAATGAGGAGAACACCGTAAATGCTGCAACAAGTGATATAGGTACCAGATACAGACGACTGGAACTTACACAGGACAGACTTGCTACACAGCAGGTGGAGTTCACCGATCTTATGTCACAGAATGAGGATGCAGACCTGGTAGATACCATCGTTAACTACAATGCGGCGAACACCGTATACAATGCATCGCTTCAGGCAGCAGGCAAGGTAGTGAAAAATTCACTTCTTGATTTCCTGTAAAATGTTTTTAGAATTTTCAGAAAATAGTTGATTTATTTACAAATAAAGTGTATAATATTTTTGTATATATCGAATACGGGATAATTTCCGGGATTTGATAAAATAAAAGGGGTATAATAAAAATAGGAGGTTCTACTATGAATGTAAAAACAAGACACTTTGGGGATGTTGAGATCGATGACAGCAAGGTTATCACCATGGATAATGGTCTGTTCGGATTTGAGAACTACAAGAAGTACGTGCTTCTCTATGACTCCAGTTCAGATGAAATCCCTAATATCCAGTGGCTTCAGAGTCTGGATGAAGAGCTTCTGGCTCTGCCTGTTATGATCCCTACAACAGTTGTTCCGGATTACAACCCTGTAGTAGAGGATGAGACACTTGCGTCTCTGGGCGAGTGGAAGGAAGAGGATGTTTCGATGCTCGTTACCGTTACGGTACCTGAGGATATAAAGAAGATGTCCATCAACCTGAAGGCTCCTATCGTTATCAACACCACAACAATGAAGGGCTGCCAGGTAGTAGCAGAGAATCCTGAGTACGAAGTAAAGCATATGATCTACGAATTACTTGAGGCAGCCAGAGCAAAGGAGGAATAATCGATGCTGGCTTTATCAAGGAAGGTAAACGAGTCGATCATGCTCGGTAATGATATAGAGGTAACTGTTCTTGAGATCAAGGGTGACCAGGTAAAAATAGGTATCAAGGCACCTAAGAACGTAAGCATCTTCAGAAAAGAAATATACGTTCAGATAGAGGAAGAGAACAAGAAGGCCGCTGAGCAGACCGCCGACAGAGAGACCATTGAAAAGACTCTGGATACATTACTTAAGAAATAATATGTTAGCCCCTGAGCTGTCAGGGGCTATTTTTTTGCCTTCCCCTTGAGGGGAAGGGGGACCGCGAAGCGGTGGATGAGGAGTAAAAATTTTTTTACAGGGGTTAAGTTTATACCTCCACTCTCCGATAAAATGATTAGAGAAGAATCCCATTAGTGTATCTATAACTATTGAAAGGATTCAGACAGGTGCTTTTAAGCACCTCGACATCACATGGAGGTGTAACAGGCGGATGCCTGTGAGTTTATCGGTTAGACCGAACGAAAGGAGAAAAATATGGGAATAGATGCTATAGGCAGTACGGGAGCTTATCAACCGACACCCATTGATTCTTCATCGGTAGCAAAGACCGGAGCGGATACTGTTACCGTGGACGCCATAAAGCCCGTTATGGGAAACGAGAGCATGGTGAAATCGGAAAATGGGAACCAGCCGTCCGATGAGGAAGTAAAGTCGGCGATAAAGGAAGCAAACAAAAGAGCAGTCTTCGGACATGCCAGTGCTCAGTTTTCATATCATGAGGCTACAAAGCGTATCTCGGTAAAGATAGTGGATAATGATACCAAAGAGATCATCCGCGAGATACCGCCGGAGAAAACACTTGATATGATCAGTAAAATGTGGGAACTTGCCGGACTCGTAGTAGATGAGAAGAGATAAGGCGGAAAAAGATACAAAAGGAATTGCTTAGTTGTCATCCTGAGGGCATAGCCCGAAGGATCTTAAGTTGCATGGATGCGTACAAAACAAGGAGGTTATGATATGCCTATAAGAATGACAGGAATGGCTTCGGGTATAGATGTGGATGCTGTTGTAAAAGAGCTCATGTCAGCACAGAAGCTTAAGAAGACAAATTTAGAGGGGAAGAAAGAGAAACTTTCCTGGAAGCAGGATGCATGGAAGGAAATGAATACTAAGTTGTATTCGTTCTACACAAACTCGCTTTCAAAAATGAGAACAAAGGGTAACTATCAGGCTAGGAAAGCTACTGCTTCCGATCCCAGTAAGGTCAGCGTATCTGCTACTACTGCTACAGCAGGTTCATATTCCTTGAGTGTAGAGAAGCTTGCTTCAGCGGAGTATGTTACCGGTGCGAGCTTAAAGGGCAAGGGGTTTGATGGTGATACTAAACTCGTTGATGCCGGTATGACTGAAGGTCAGACTATCACTATCAAATCCGGAAATGGGGATCCTATAGAATTAACCGTAGGGCCTGAGACCAAGATATCCGATTTTGTTGATAAGTTAAAGGAAGCAGGCCTTAATGCAAGCTTTGATAAAACTAATGGCAGGTTCTTTATATCTGCTAAGGATTCCGGTGAGGCTAACAAGTTCACCATCACTTCGACTGAAGGAGATACAGAAGGAAAAGGCCTTGATGCATTAGGACTTATAAATATAACAGATGAGGTAGCCACTTCAGGAAGAACCGCTGATAGCAGCAATCAGGTTGCTATAGTTAAGGCATCTGATGCCAAGATTAAGCTTAACGGAGCAGTAATTGAGTCCAGTTCCAATACTATCGATGTAAACGGTTTGAAGTTGGATCTTCAGGGAACTACAGCAGAAGGTGAAGAGATAACACTTTCCATCACTAAAGATTCTCAGTCAGTAGTCGACAGAGTGAAGGATTTCATCAAAGGATATAATGAACTGATGACCGAGATGTACGGAAAGTATAATGCTGCTTCTGCGAGAAATTATTCAATGCTTACTTCTGAACAGAAGGAAGCAATGTCAGATGATGAAGTTAAGCTTTGGGAAGGTAAGATAAAGGATTCTCTGCTTCGTCGTGATGATACATTAAACGATTTGATGTCAACGTTCAGAAGTGCAATGCAGGAGACGATAGAGATAAATGGAGAAAAATTCTCATTATCCAGTTTTGGTATTGTTACTGGTAAATATACAGAACATGGTTTACTTCATATGGAAGGTGACCCGGATGATGCTGAATATGCTACCAAGACAAATAAGCTCATGCAGATGTTAGAAGAGGATCCTGATAAGGTAAGTGAAGCTCTTTCAGGCATAATGGACAAGTTTTACAACAAGATGTTTGATAAGATGGGGACTACTAAGCTCTCCAGCGCACTCACTTTCTATAATGATAAGCAGATGAAGACAGAAAGTGAGTCATATGAGAAACAGATAAAGAGTTGGGAGACTAAACTTGCTGACATAGAAGAAAAGTATTATAAGCAATTTTCTGCTATGGAGAAAATGATGGCTGATCTTCAGAATAAGCAGAGTCAGATGGCTGGATTCTTTGGATGATATTCTAACTATTTATTGACATTTATCCCTGTGGTAACACAGGGATATTTTTATGAAAAAAGAAGATAAAAAAAATAAAAAAGCGGTTAAGGTTTAAACATCTCTTTCCGATATATTTTGTGTAGGGCAAATGAAAGAGTACAATCGCTTGTACAAAAGCGAAGAAAGAGGTTAGATATGACAGCAGCTATGGCAAACGTATATAAGAGCAACTCTATTAACACAGCATCACCTGCAGAACTTACACTTATGCTTTATGACGGAGCTATCAAGTTCTGTAACATAGCTTTAGGTGCCATTGAATCTAATGATATTCAGAAGGCAAACACCAATATTATAAAAGCAGAAAATATAATTACCGAATTTAGAGCTACATTAGATTTTAAGTATCCCGTAGCAAAAGATTTTGATAGAGTATATGATTGGATATATAGGAGACTTGTAGAAGCTAATATGCATAAGGATGCAGAAGTGCTTGAGGATGCTACCCGCCTTATCCGTGAGATGCGTGATACGTGGAAGGAAGTAATGAAGCTTAGCCGCTCATCAGGTGGTGAAGGACAGATTAAATATGTGTCAGCTGGTGCGTAAAGAGCGTTTTATAATATGATAAAACAGGCAGAGGAAAGTATTTCTTCTGCTTGTTTTTATCTACTGATTATGCTATAAAAGTAATAGATAGAAAAATAAACTATAAGGGGTATAAGCATGAGAGACAGTGAGAAGGTTACATATTTAAATATCATGATTGATACATTAAAAAAGAAAGAATTATTGCTTAATAATCTTAAGATGATCACTACCAAGCAGGCTGAGATATTGGAAGCAGAGGAGTTTGCAGCTGACGAGTTTGATAATACTATAGATGAAAAACAGAAATCTATTGATGCACTGATGAAACTTGATGATGGATTTATGGATATGTACGCCAAGGTAAAAGATGCCTTGATTTCAAATGGTAGTGATTATATTCCGGAGATAGAGCAGGCAAAGTCGTTGATCAAGAAACAGACAGATATGTCTGTAGAGTTGCAGGCTATGGAGGAAAAGAACAAAGTGAAGCTTACCATGCATCTGTCGAAAGGCAGGCAAAAGGGCAAGGACTTCCGTACCAGCTCCCGTACAGCTGCTGCATATTATAAGAATATGAGTAACCATCATCAAGATGGTGATTCATATTTTTTAGATAGTAAAAAATAATAACTGATTAAATGAAGCCCCTTCATAACCAAACCGGTTAGGAAGGGGCAAATTGTTTAGACTCCAAATTTAGGATCTCCATATTCGCGTTTCATAGCATCTACAGAAACGACCCATTGCTTGCCAAATTTACAGGCATCTACACCGTTTATAAGTTTTCCATATATAATGGCTTTACGTAAAGTGCTTTCATTTAGTTTCCAGAGTTCAGTAGCTTCGGTAAATGCGATAAGACCATCAAAGGGTGTGTTGATCTGTCTGCCATTAGCAAAGAGTTCATCACAGGAAAGATCCAGATCATCGTCCCAAACAATGCCATAGCCGCCTACATCCACTTTGGCGGTAAAGAAGATTTCCGGAAATTCTTCTAATGCTTTAAATGAAGGCTGTTTAGTGATTAATGGTTTAACATCATAGATTTTGGTAACGCCTTCTGAAAACTGAACAGTTATCTGAAGATTTGGAAGAGTTGAAAAAGCTTTTATCTTATGAAACATATTATCATCTCCTTACAAAAAGAACAATATCACGGAAACGTGATATTTGTCAAGCAAAGAATCTATGAAAAAAATTTTTGATAGGGGTTAAGTGATTGGAAATCACGGTCGATATAATAAGTGTCAGGGAGAAGGAAACAAACTTCAGAAAAAATAATAAAAATTTTTTCTAAAAGGGGTTAAGTAATCCAAAACATCTGCCGATATATAAAATGTCAGGCAGAAAACCTGACAAAACAACTATAAATGTGGCAAGGAAGCCACTACACATTCAAGGAGGAAAAATTATGATAGTACAACACAACATGACAGCCCTTAACGCAAACAGACAGCTGGGCGTATCAAACTCAAGTTTAGCAAAGTCAACAGAGAAGTTATCAAGCGGTTACAGAATTAACCGTGCAGGCGATGACGCAGCAGGCCTCTCTATTTCAGAGAAGATGCGTGGTCAGATCAGAGGTCTCGACAGAGCTTCTACCAATGCTCAGGATGGTGTTTCACTTATCCAGACAGCTGAAGGTGCTATGAATGAGATGCATTCTGTACTTCAGAGAATGCGTGAACTTACTGTTCAGGCAGCTAACGATACTAATGAAGATGATGACCGTAAGGCCATTTCATTAGAGCAGGAGCAGCTTGTTAAAGAACTTGATCGTATTGCTGATCAGACAGAATTTAACGGTAAGAAGCTTCTTAACGGCAATCAGTCTGCAGATGGAATCAACCTTCAGGTTGGTGCAAACAAGAGTCAGGTTATCAACTTTAAGATTGGTAGCATGTCAGCAGCCAAATTAGCATCAGGTCTTGATGGTGCAAAGGATAAGATGTCTACATATGCTGATGCAACAGCTTTCCTTGATACAATTGACAAGGCCATTGCAAAGGTTTCAGATTCCAGATCTACTATGGGTGCTGTTCAGAACAGACTTGAGCACACAATTGCAAACGCTGACAATACAGCAGAGAACCTGCAGGCAGCTGAGAGCCGTATCCGTGATGTTGACATGGCTGATGAAATGGTTAAGTACTCGAAGAGTAGCATTCTTCAGCAGGCTGGTCAGTCTATGCTGGCTCAGGCAAATCAGTCAACACAGGGTGTTCTGTCACTCTTGAGATAATGCTAAAAACTATCGTAAACATGTGGAAAAGTACAGCCGAAAGGCTGTACTTTTTTATATAAATAAAAGTTGTCTATACGAAGTTGTTATGATATTATAATAATATGAAATATGCTAAAACTTGAGGTATGCTATATGAAAAATCTTGAAATTATAGACCATATTATAGAAGCAGAAAACCTTTGCTATAATGGAAAGAACGAGGAAGCTCTTTTTAAAATTAATACTGTTATAGAGGAGATTGCTTCGGGTAATATGCAAGAAAGCATCGTGACTGTTTTGAATCTGTTAGTATCCGCTGTAGAAAAGAAAGATTTTGTTTTAGCGGCAGATTATATGGAGTACGGGGTTAAGCCGTATTTGTTAGGAGAAGAAATACCGGATACAATTATATACGGAGATTTGATAAACATACCTTTTGTGTCAGATGAAGTGTTTTATTTATCAACTTGTACGGACGAACTAGCGATTTGCATTAATAATACAACAGAAGTAATTAGAATGAATAGCGCTGTATCACCAGAGCATGAAGCAAAAACAGTATTTGAGAATATGAATTTAAAAGACAATACACCAATTGTATGTCTTTTTGGAATCGGAACGGGTATACTAGCAGATTTGATACTTAATAACTTGTCAACCGATGCTAAACTTATTATATTTGAACCTGATAGAAAAATACTAGATTTCATTAATGGCTCTGTAGGCAGGACGGATAGTACACAGGCAGAAACTAAGATTGCCGAAAGAATAAAAAGTATTTCGGACAACAAGAATACTACTATTTTTGTTGGTATATCTATGGATGAGTTTAAAAAATACTTGAGTAAATCTGTAGATTATAGAGGTCTTTCCGGATTGGTTTTTGAGATAAATAGTGGTTATAGACACGCGTTTTCAGATATTTGTTTAGAGTTTATTAGAGCAATAGATTTTTTTAGAAAAGATACATTGATAAATATTAATACAGTTAATAGATTTAAAGATGAATATCTAGAAGTACTCTTCAGAAATTTAAATGTTTGCAGAAGAGTGAATTTGGCATATGAATTAGCGAAAGTGATTCCGCAGAGTGTTCCTGTGATAATTGTATCAGCGGGGCCGTCATTGAATAAAAATATTGAGGTATTAAAACAAGCAAAAGGACGTATGATTATTATTGCAGTAGACACTGCATTACGTTTTTTGTTGGAAAAGGATATTGTTCCTGATTTAACAATATCTATAGATCCTGTAAAACCAGCAGAGTATTACGCAGATGATAGGGCAAAAGAGATTCCGTGTGTTATTGATATATGCGCAAACCCGGAAATAGTAAAAAAACAAAAAGGGAGAATTTTCCTGATGGCTTCAAATCAATATTTGACGGACTTATTTGATTTGGTAAAGAAACCTTACAAAAAAAATCAACCGGGTGGAGGAAGTGTAGCGACGGTAGCTTTTGCATTATTATATGATCTGGGAATAAAAACAATAATTCTGGTAGGCCAGGATTTGGCGTCTGAAAATGGAAAAACTCACGCAGGAACAATCAATGAGGGTGAGCTTGGAGAATTATCTGTTGAAGGAATATATGGGGGGACGGTAAGAACAAGACCTGATTGGTATGCCTATCTTAAATGGTTTGAAACAGCTATAAAATCATTAAATGAGGCAAATGAAAACATAAGAGTTATTGATGCAACTGAAGGGGGAGCTTTGATTCATGGTGCGGAAATCATGACATTAAAGGAAGCTATAAATGAGTGTGTAGATGAAAAAGATATTTCTCAGGAAATAGATTTTGGGAAAGAAATAGAAAAATTACCCTATTTTTTTAATGAAAGTGAGTATGAAAACATTTGTGCATGCCATAAAAAAAATGTGACTAAGTTGAAGTTGTTAAAAAACGATGCTGAAAGTGTTGTTAGAATATGTAAGCAATTAAAAAATGATATTGAAAAAGGGAAAGTATCGGATCTTTGCATCAATAAACAAAAAAAGACAATCCAAAAAATCCATGAAAGATATTTGTCTAGTATATGGCACTTTATGATAAATCAATACCTAAGTGGCACTATTATTGGCACGGTAAGCAGTTTAAGTTTAAAAGAAGGAGATAGTTTAGAAAAAGAATTAAACGGAATAGAGCTTATTGAGATTTCATTTGAAAAGATTATTTATGTTATAAGAAGATTGATTGATAATACAGAGAAATATATGTTTTTATTAGAAAAAAAGAGTTAATAAAGATTAAGTATTAGGTATTAATTGATAATATTGATTATCTAGGTATATAATAAAAGAAAAACTATAAAGAGAGGGATTATTATGAAAAACTACAACAAGCCTTTTGTTATTGCTGAAGCAGGATGTAACCATATGGGTCAAATGGAGATTGCAAAGGATCTGATTTTTACAGCAGCATGTTTTTGCAAAGCAGATGCAATTAAATTTCAGAAAAGATGTCCAAAGGAACTATTGACACCTGAACAGTATAATGCACCACATCCTAATCCTGCAAATTCATATGGGGATACATATGGGGCGCATCGTGAGTTTTTAGAGTTTGATGTTGATCAGCACGCTCAATTAAAAAAATGGTGTGAGGAAGCTGGAATCATTTATTCTACTTCGGTATGGGATTTGACAAGTGCAAAGGAAATAACCACATTACATCCTAAGTTTATGAAGATTCCGTCGGCATGTAATACACATTTTGAGATGCTGCAGTGGCTTTGTGATAACTATGAGGGAGAGATACAGTTATCTTTCGGAATGACGACACATGAAGAAGAAGAGGCTATTGTTCAGCTGTTTGAAAAGAATGGCAGAGCAAAGGATCTGATTCTATATAACTGTACCTCAGGATATCCGGTACCTTATAAAGATATATGTCTTCTTGAGATACTGCGTATGAAAGAGCAATATGAAGGACGTGTAAAGGCAATTGGTTTCTCAGGTCATCACTTGGGTATTTCAGTGGATATTGCAGCTTATACTCTTGGAGCAGAGTATATAGAAAGGCATTATACTCTTGACAGAACATGGAAGGGAACGGATCATGCTGCATCACTTGAGCCTGAAGGAATCAGGGATCTTGTAAGAAATCTTCAGTCAGTTCACGAGTCGTTATCCTATAAAACAGAGGAGGTACTTCCTATAGAGCAAGTTCAACGTAATAAATTAAAATATAGAAAGCATTAAACTAAAGATTAATAAATATGCTATAGAAACTTGATCAGAATAATCGTTATTATATAAAAAGGAAAAAGCAGAAAATGGCTGATAATTTTGAGAAATTAACTATAATAATCATTGTTCAGGAAGAAGACAGAGAAGCCGAGAAAAGTATAGAAAGCATTATTGCGTGTAATGATATTAAAAATATCTCATTGATAGTATATAATAATAGTGATAATGAAACTTTTCATAAATGGGCCTCAGAACAGAATAGTTTTATTTATGCATATTCAGAAACAGGGATAGAAAAATATGGAAAAGTGGTTTATGAGATAGTAAATGAATTATGCATAGATAGTGATGTGTTATTAGTTTCAGGGCATCAGATGGCTTATCCCGGAATAATATCCGGGATGTATGAAGTTGCTATTGAGGAGCCTTCATGTGGAATAGTAGCTGCAGGGTTTAATGGAGATTCCATGTATGGATTGGGATATGAGACATATGCTGGGGAATATATGGAAATGGCAGAATATTCCTTAAGCTATAATGGGAAAAAAAGCAGACAGATTTACTATTTGGATTCGGATGGCAGTTTTTTAATCAAAAAAGAGGTAATTGGTATTATTAAACAGAAACGATTTGATTCTCTTGACAGAAGAGGATTTGTTGATTTTCTCCAATCGGTTGTAAATGAAACTGAATTATCTATCCAATTATTGTTATCTGCAGCTTGGTGGAATTTAAATGACAGGAAAGAAAGACGTTTTAAGTATCTAGGAAGTTCAGAAATACTCCTGACTATTGCTATACCTACATATAATAGGGGAAAGAGAGCTTTGGAGGCTTTAAAGACTACCCTAGAAAACCGTAAAAAATACGGAGGTGAAAATGTAATTGAAGTATTAGTCTCTGATAATGCAAGCGAAAAATATCCGGATGCATTACAGGAGATAGAAGATATAGCAGAAAAAAACATAAATGTGAGTTTTTATCGTTCTGAAAATAATAAAGGGTATAAAGGTAATATTAAGAAAATTATAAAGTTGTCTAAGGGAAAGTATTGTTTAATTCATAGCGATGAGGATACGGTACGTTTTCCGGCAGTATTATGGTATATAGAATTTCTTTTAACTCATAATGATGTATCTTGTATGAAGGGCAGAACTCCGTTTCAGTACAATTATTTGGAAGAATCTTACGGGAAACAAGGGATTGATGCTTTGAACCTGTTTTTTCAAAGAGGAAATTATGTTTCTGGAATAGTGTATAATCGTAGCATTATTACCGATGAATTTATAGATAGCTTGTATGAGGCATTTGATGGGACTAATAATATAGCATTTGATTATTATCCGCATTTGTTTATTGACACTTATGCTCTTTGTAACGGTGGTTTCGCTTCAAGCAATATTATACTGATTGACGAAGGGGAACCCGAAGATACTGGGGATATGACTGAAAACGAGATGTTTAGTTTTGAACGTCCGGAGTCTAGAATAGCACAAGGGTCAGGGTATATAAAGCAATTAGATTATCTTGAAATAGATGATAAATGCAAGGTGTTTATTTTTTGTAAAATTATACTTAAGACAATGTATTTATTAAATATGAGTAAACGAAAGTATCTTGCCAAAGGTTATATTTGGGATAATATAGTACAGGATGCAATTGAAATGTTTAAAAAAGAGTTTGCAGATATTAATATACAAGATAAAAACATATATAAATCATCGGTTTTGGGTTTATTGGATGCGGAAGAGATTAATAAGCTTTTCATAAGTGGAAAAAAATATGAAGTACGTTTTTATTAGAGTGTGTTCAAAGTTATTAATAAAATAAAAATATAACATTACCCTTGATTAGGGTTTTGGAGGGGGTTTTGTGAATAATAAATTGGAAGATTATTGTGTTCACAGAAATGCAGTACTCTTGGCTGCGTTGTTAAAACTTGATAAGAATAAACAGGGTTTTTTAGTTGTAGTAGATAACGATAATAAAGTCAACGGAGTTCTTACAGACGGGGATGTCAGAAGGGCGGTTATTCGAGGCCTTACGGTGACGGACCCTATATTGGGCATGTATACGGAAAATCCTAAGGTGGTAAATGTTGATGATGGCTTTGAACCCGTTATTGAACTGTTCAAGAAAGAATCCATTAGCTTTTTGCCGATTGTTAATTCTGACGGGATTCTGGAAAATATAGTAACTAAAAAACAGATGCATGCATTACTGCTTCAGGACATTCTTGTAGATTTAAGATATGATTTCTTTTCTGTAGATGTCAATGTTGTTGATCACGAGATATTCCCGAGACCGTGGGGATACTTCAAAACCACAGTGATGAATGATTATTTCCAAGGCAAGATCATCAGTGTAAAACCCGGTGGACAATTAAGCCTGCAGTCACATAATCATAGAGAAGAACATTGGATAGTAGTGCATGGTACCGGTATTGTTCAATTGGATAATTCCTTTAAACAGGTAATGTGTGGCAGCTGGGTTTTCCTTCCTAAAGGATGTAAGCACAGGCTGACTAATACAGATGAACATGAAAACCTGATCATAACTGAAGTTCAAATCGGTGATTATTTTGGAGAAGATGATATAATCCGTTATGAAGATGTATATGGAAGAGTGTAAGGGGGCAATATGAACGTAGCATTTATTCCGGTAAGAGGTGGAAGTAAATCCATCCCGCTTAAAAACATAAAACCGATATGTGGAAAGCCGTTAGTATACTGGACAGTTAAGGCTGCATGCGAGTGCAAGTATATTGATAAGGTTTATGTAGCTACTGACAGCGAAAAAATTAAAGAGGTAGTGGAATCCTTTAAGCTTGAGCAGAATAATGAGGCGTTTGATAAAGCTATAGTGATCGGACGATCTGCGGAGTCTGCTTCGGATACAGCTTCTACTGAATTTGCTATGTTAGAATTTGCTGACAAGTATGAGTTTGATAACATAGTATTGATTCAGGCAACTTCTCCGTTGTTGAGTGCAAAGGATTTAAATAACGGGTTTGAAGCTTTTAATGGAGCAGGAACAGATTCGGTGCTTTCGGTAGTCAGACAAAAACGCTTTCATTGGGCAAACGATGCCAATGGATATGCACATCCTACGAATTATGATGTGTTTAAACGGCCTCGTCGTCAGGAATTTGATGGATATCTGGTTGAGAATGGAGCGTTCTATATAACGCCAAAAAGTGATCTGATCAAATATCAAAACCGCGTATCGGGAAATATAAAAGCGGTTGAAATGAACGAAGACTCATTTTTTGAGATAGATGAACCGAGTGATTGGGTTATTATTGAAGCCTTGATGAGAAAAAATGGAATGCTTGATACGGACAGCATTCCTGAAATAAAGCTATTTCTCACAGACTGCGATGGGTGCCTTACCGATGGAGGAATGTATTATTCTGAAAACGGAGATGAATTGAAAAAATTCAATACTCGCGATGGAATGGGATTCCGACTGCTTAGAGAGAAGGGGATTATCACCGGGATTATTACCAGTGAAAGTGTTGATTTAAACCGCAGACGTGCCGAAAAATTAAAGCTGGACATCCTGGAAGCAGGATGTAAAGATAAGGTTTTGGCAGTGAAAAGGATATGCGAAGAACGTGGAATAGACCTTAAAAACGTATGTTATGTCGGTGATGATATAAATGATGTAGAACTGTTAAAAATAGTTGGATTTGGTTGTGCTCCGGCAGATGCAATGACAGAAGCAAAAGAGGTGGCAAAATTCGTCACAAATGCAAAAGGCGGAGAAGGAGTTATAAGAGAGATTATAAGAAAGATTATTTCTTGTATGAAATAGCGTACCAGCACCATAGTAGTTTTTGAAGTATCATTAACAGGAGGAAATCCGGCAAAGATTAATTTGCGGATAAACAAGCTAATGAGCGAGAAACATAGTACTTGTTATTTATGCAATAATGATGATTTGAGCATTATACATTATGGAGTACGTGGGAATAATAACATTAATGTTTTGAAGTGCAAAAAGTGTGGATTGGTTCAGTTAAGTGATTTTATTTCGAATACGGATGAGTATTATCAGGATTCAAAAATGAGAACTAATCAGACGCTTGACATGAAGAAAATCCTGGTTACTGCAGCACCTGATGATGAACGCAGATATCAATTTTCACGCAGGATGATAGAAAACAAAAAAGTCTTGGATTTTGGTTGCGGAGCAGGCGGTTATTTAAAAAGAATAATAGATTTATCTTCGGTAGCTTATGGAGTTGAGCTTGAAGATATAATGAGAGAACACCTGACTAACGAAGGGATAAAGTGTTTTCCTTCGATAGATGTAGCCGAGAAAGAACTTGAGAGCAAGGTAGATGTAATTACTTTATGGCATGTATTGGAGCATCTGGAAGATCCGATAGAGATGTTAAAAAGATTGAAGGGACTGCTTGCTGAAAATGGAAAGATTATTATAGAAGTTCCTAATGCGGATGACGCTTTAATAACCAAATATAAATGTAAAGCTTTTGAAGATTTCACATATTGGGAATGCCATCTGTTCTTGTATACCATTGAAACGTTAAAACAAATAGCTGCTCGGGCCGGTTTGGAATGTCAGTTTATTACGCAGGTTCAGCGCTATCCATTATCTAATCATCTGTACTGGTTATCAAATAATAAGCCGGGCGGTCATATGGAGTGGGCAGGCTTAAGTGATGATAAACTGGATTTTGAATACGGAAGAAAACTGGCTAGTTTAGGAATCGCTGATACGATTATAGCAATACTCAAATAATGTTTGATTTACAAACCTTTTTGGGGAGTAAGATTGGATTTTTACCCCCCTGCTTCGTTATATAACAGAACGAAGCAGGGGGGTATTATGGTTTCAATCAGTTTTATTTGCGCACACGGCAAGATACTCATCCACAGCTCCATGAAATTCATTTTCAAGCTCTTTCGCATTGCCCACCTCATACGAGATTAGAGAATGTATTCCCTGAACTTTACCAAAGAAGATTCCATCAGCTTCTGAAAATTCTATACTACCGACATAGCCTTTATAATTCATAGTGTTTTCCATATCAAAATCCTCCTTGCTCACAAGTATTTAGAATAATTTATCTGCTATCATTTTTAGCACTTCCTTGGTAGTTTCATATTTAACATTATCTGCTATCAACGTTGCAGTTACACTTTCGTAGTCACTCCTATAGAAATCTTTATCGAGGTATTCATATATAAGTGCCTTTATGTCAATATCCTTTTGTGCAGATGGACATATTGAGAGATGAGAGCGATGCTCACGCACCTGCTCAAGCATACCGATAAAGGATTCGTTAATCTCGATGTTCGGATACAATTTGCAGACATCATATAAATGCCGGGAATAGCGCTTGGATTTGTTCTGGATATAGTAATCGCATAAAGCAAATATCTTGTCTATGAAAGTCCTGATAACGGATTGTACCTGCATATTGAATGGGGCGAGTTCATAGTTGTTAATAATATCTGTCAGATTGTCCTTAAGTGTATCGTATATGATAGAACTGATCGGGCATATTTCCGTAGGAAATGCATAGGAAACAAGAGCGGTCTCTACTTTTATAGTGGGCGGTATGATTCCGACTTCAGAAACATCATCCAATACCGAGGTATAATCAAATTTATAACAGTTGTAATCTTTATCACTCTCTGTTAAATTCCAATTAGAGATAGGCATATGGAGCAGTTCACTGACGGGCTGGATGACATTATACTTTAGTTTTTTTCTCCGGCCTTCCCCGATGTGTTCTGTAAATGTTATATCTATATCTTCGGAAAAACGGTCTATGAGCTTATAACATTTCGATAAAGATGTACCGCCTTTAAATACAATGCCTGGCTCTTTTGATGCCAAAAGATAAAGGATCATTGTCACATAGTAATCTTTTTCGATTATATTGGCCGGAATTCCGGTTCTGGTATTTACTTCCCGGATTATGTCCGCGAACATTTCCCTGTCTTCATGTAAGAACATCATCTAACCTCATTTCATAATAAAATCTGAAAGTGGAATCAGGGTATTCTCTGATATATTGGTCAACCCCTTTCTTTGTTATCTGATTTTTGTCTATAAAATACGTTAGTTTTTCGCGGGCCTCATTGCGATCAATATCAATATGGTCATCCAGGTTCTTAAGCAGTTCCAGAAGCTGCAGGGTGCGGACATTTTCATTTGTTATAGGGACATTGGATTTACGAAGAACGAACGCCTGCTGTCCGATCAGAATATGTTTTACTATAGCCGCCACATTATTACTTACTATTTCTTTTTTCATAGGTACCTGCGTGGATATGCCTATCATATTTGCAAAAGTATTACCGGAATAGTATCCGTCAGTTTTGCCGTTTCGCGAGATATATTTATATCTCGCTATGGTCTCGGGAGCGGGGCCGGCGGATGATCCGAAACGGGTTTTTGAAGGCATATAATAGATGCCTTTTTCGATTCGTATTATTTTACCGTTGTCAGACAGGGTTTTGAGCTGCTGTATCAGATTGGGACGGTTTACCCCGTCGATATGGATATCATCTGTGAAAATCGGCTCGCCTTCTTTATAGTTACTTTTTAGATAATCCATCAGCATTTATATTCACCTCCTATCAATGATATATGCAAACGATAATCATTTAAAATAATATATGATATAATTTAAAATGATTATAACGCGTTTGCCCAAGAATGTCAATAGCATAAAAAACAGGCGAAGTATATACTCCGCCTGAAATTAAACTTCGCATTTTCGGCAGCGAAACGCCTGGCATTAAACTCTCAAGTTGATTCGGTCTTGAAAACCGGGCATTAAATCTCAAGTTAATTCGGCCTTGAAACCTTGCATTAATCTTACCCCGCCTTTATCCCATCCAGCACCTTATCATACTTATCTTCATACTCCGTATGGAACTTCTTATATTCCTCACTGTTGGCCTTGATATCCTTAGTATATGCGTGCATATCGAAGCCGTCGATATTGCTGTGGCGCTCGATTACGTGGAGGGCGACGTTGGAGCAGTACGCGGAGATTCTTTCAAAACTGGTGAGACATTCTACTAAGGATATACCGCTCTGTACCGTACAATGGCCGCTCTGCAGGCGGTGTACGTGGCGTTCCCTGATCTTTTCGCTCATGATCTGGATCACGTCTCGGAGAGGCTCTACCTTTTTAGCCATCTCGGGCAGGTCCATAGTAAGAGAGCCGACGGTGGTCTTTATTACCTCGCCTACCGCATCGCTTAAGATGCTCAGCTCTTTCTTGGCGATAGGTGAAAATTCTATCTTGGCGTTCCTGTTGTATTCGGCTACATCATAGAGCTTTATACAATGGTCGCCCATACGCTCGAAATCCATGACGGAGTGGAGTATCTCAGTCGCGAGCTTCTGCTCATCGGGACGGAGCTGGCAGGCATTTACCTTTACCATGTAGTCGTTGAGTACGGTTTCGGATTTATCGAGGAACCGTTCGTTTTCGTTTAACAGCTCTACTTCCTTTTCGTTGAATTCCTCATGCATATCCATTGCGATGCCGTAATTCTCGATGACCGTGGTACCCATACCGTTTATAACCTTGCGGCACTGCTCAAGCGCTACGGAAGGGGTCTTTAAAAAGATGACATCGAGCATCGCGAGCTCCTGGTCGATCTTGCTGGGCTTGGTGTCCTTGCGGA
>JAEEGK010001515.1_pt1 | contig 58354 bp, 42 predicted proteins | sample 8958771 | NCBI WGS metagenome assembly JAEEGK01 (sample SAMN16246547, study PRJNA631951) | gut metagenome | biome: gut microbiome; feature: rumen; material: SC-attached | host: Bos | place: Iran: Karaj | collected 2018-10 | reverse complement strand
AGAGCGCTACATCAAAAGACACAATGGCGAAATGTGGGTGAGTGCAAGTTTAATCGAACCTATCGAATAAAAACAACTTGTTTTTAGGCAGTGCCCTTAGTTCATCGTTATTCAGTTTATTTGTCTCAAACACAAACTTTTGAAGAAAGTAAACGCCTCATTTTTAATGAAATCCCTTTTGATTCGATATGCCTCAACGGCCCTAGGGCTTTCGATTTCAGGACATTCATACACGACATCAAAAGTGGATACATCTATTGTTTTCACATCGACAGGAACGTAATGGTCGAGGTCAATCAAACATTCATGCATCGCCTCAACCATTAGAAGGTCAACGGATTGGATTGGATTTCTTCCTGCTGATACCACTTCATTCGACATGGAATAGTCGCGCAGGAACGCCGCTGCCATCGGGCCGCAGCAGGCATCGGTTTCGGTCAATACAAGAATCTTCACACCTTTATTATTACACTGCAAAAATACGAGAAAACGGCAAAAATGAAGATTTTTGGTCAGAAAACACGTCAATTCAAGGCGATTTACTATTTTTGCACCCTAAAAGTAAAAAATCTAAAAATCTAAATATGGGAAGAGCATTTGAATACCGCAAAGCGGCCAAGCTGAAAAGATGGGGACACATGTCAAGAGTGTTCCCTAAACTCGGAAAACTGATCACCATCGCTGCCAAGGAAGGCGGTCCTGACCCGGACATGAACCCCAAACTCCGCCAGGCCATCCAAAACGCCAAGGCCGAGAATATGCCTAAGGACAACATCGATGCCGCTATCAAGCGCGCCACCGATAAGGACGCCGCCAACCTCGTGGAAATCACCTACGAAGGCAAAGGCCCCTTCGGCATCCAATGCATGGTGGAATGTGCTACCGACAACACCACGCGCACCGTGGCCAACGTGAAGTCGTACTTCAACAAGTGCGGCGGCTCGTTCCTGCCTATCGGCTCGCTGGAGTTCATGTTCACCCGCAAGGCCGTCTTCGAGATCGAAATGCCTGCCGGTATGGACAAGGACGAACTGGAGCTTGAACTCATCGACTACGGTCTGGACGAGATCGTCACCGAGACCGACGAAGAGGAAGGCACCACCACGACCACCGTCTACACCGCCTGGACCGACTACGGCACCATGCACGACGCCCTCGAAGAGCGCAAGATCAACATCGTGAAGGCCAACCTGCAGCGTTTCCCCAACCAAACCGTCAGCTTCACCGACGAACAGATGGTGGAAATCGAGAAGTTCCTCGACAAACTCGACGAGGACGAAGACATACAGGCTGTATACACCAATATGGAATAAACCAAGAAACAGCACTTCGGTGCTGTTTCTTTTTTATAACACCTAACAAAAACAATAAAATGGGCTGGAAAGAGACACTTGCCGATAAGCTGAGCACCTATGCCGATTCGGAGTTTGATTACATCGAGACCAACAACATCAGCGATGCGTCTAAGATAGACCTTGGCTGCACAGGCATCTACATAGAAGCCACCACTATCTACTTTGAAATCAAAAACATCACCCATCTCCTCAGAGAAAACGGCCGACGCAAGACGGCTCAAGCCTACACCATGTTCAAGGAGGTGCTGACTGCCATCTCCGAACAAAATGAAGGTTTCGTCAACTGTTTCTCGCCCAATGCTTTCCTTGTCATCTATCCCGGCAAGGAAGAGACACTGAAACGTGCCACAGAGGATGCCATGAGAATTGCCTCCGCCATTAGTGAGAAATACAAAACGCAGTTCTCCTTCATCACTGGCCTTGAATTCGCCATGGGCATCGACCACGGTCACCTTATGGGTTCGAAGAATCTGGAAGACAACAACAACGAACGAATCACTTGGTTCGGGACCAGCCTCTACAAGGCCATGCGCATCAGCAAAGAATGCGCCCGTCCGTTCTACATCGGCATCTCGGGATCGGTCTACCACAACCTCCCCGACGAGCTCCGCACCACCACACGTCGCATCCTTGGCATCCGCAAGAGCATCGAGATGTGGACCAAGGTGACCTACCAATACGAGAACGTGAAGAAGCACCTCTACCAGACCAACCATAAAATTTCGCTTGACGAAGCGTAATAAATTGCCGAAAATCTTCGTTTGTTTCCAAAAATCGCATAATTTTGCGAATTGGAATCAATGATAGGCATTGCGATGACATCACTGCGAAAGCGTTTTATCCATATCATATTGTTTTTCATATCGACCTTTTGCGCGTGGCCACTTTTCGGACAGGCGCCCTACCCTTTCTTTACCCCCGAGATCGAATCCGTCTGCCATAACACCCTCGATTTTATCCATCTCAAGCAGTCGCTCATACGGCAGCAATACCAAGCCAACATGGACATCGAGGAACTGCAGAACTCCATCGCCATCCTGAACCAATACCTGGAAGGAGCCCGTAATGACAAGGCCGTCATCGACAACGAATTGGCCGCCGTCAACCGCCACATCGACTCGCTCACACCCAAACGTCCCGACGGTCCCCGCCCCAAGGACAACATCATCAACATATTGTATGAACGGCTCAGCTTTCATGGGAGTTACGGACTGAACATCAACCAGCTGGCTCTCTCCAACTGGGCGGCAGGCGGTGAGAACACTTTTGCAGGGAAAGCCTTCGCCAACTTCACCCTCCTCGACCATAAGAAGACATTCGAACAAAAACTCATAGGCAGCTTCGCCTTTGGCATCGCGCGTTTTGCCAGCAAAGGCGTCGAGAAACAGGACGATAAAATCGACCTCACCTACTCGCTCTCGCGCAACAGCCTGACGCAGTGGAACCTGTCTTCAATAGTCACCTTCAGCACCCAATTCGCCAACGGCTACAAATACCCCAACGACTCCACCGTTATCTCTACCTTCTTCGCCCCAGCCTACCTTACCCTATCGACCGGTTGTTCCTACAAGACAAAGGACGAGCGATTCCAAATCTACATGAGCCCCCTGGCTGGAAAAATCACCTTCGTGATGAACCAGGAGTTGGCCGACAAAGGCGCATTCGGTGTGAAGAAGGGCTACTATGACCAAGACAGCATCTGGATTCCAGGCGAACATATCGCACCTGCCATCGGCGTGAACGTCATCGTCAACTACAAGCGTCCCATAGGCAAGAACATCACCTACACCACAATGCTTAACACCTTTTTCAATTATATAGAACGCCACGATGACGACCGGCTGCCCATTGATGTCAACTGGGAAAACACCGTCAACTTTATGATTACCAAGTACATCAGCACGATACTCTTTGTACACCTAAAATACGACCACAACACTACCTTCCCCGTCTATGAAGAAATCGAAGGCGTGCAGACCGTGGTCGACAATGTGCCCAAGCTCCAATTCAAGGAGTCGCTGGGCATCGCATTTATACATAAATTCTAAAACCGTTTGAAATGAACATCTTAGTCACAGGCTGCAAGGGTCAATTGGGAACAGAGCTGCAGAAACTCGCAGGTGCTGAGCACCAGTGGTTTTTCACCGATGTCGACACGCTCGATATATGTAACAAAGCCGCTGTGGAAGCTTGTTTTGAGGCCAACCACATCGACGTCTGCATCAACTGCGCCGCCTATACCGCCGTCGACAAGGCTGAGGACGAGCCTGAGCTGGCCACCCTCATCAATGCTTTTGCACCTAAAGTTTTGGCCGACACCTGCCTGAAGCATGATGCCGTGCTCATCCACATCTCCACCGACTATGTCTTCGGCGGCGATGCCAACGAGCCGTATAAAGTGGACGACCCCATCAACCCGCAGTCGGTCTACGGCAGCACCAAGGCCGAAGGCGAGCGCCTCATCCGCGAGAGTGGCTGCAGCTACATGATTGTGCGCACGGCGTGGCTCTATTCATCAGTGGGCAAGAACTTCGTGAAGACCATGCTCATGCTGGGCGACACCAAAGACGAAATCAACGTGGTGGCCGACCAGAAAGGCTGTCCTACATGGGCACACGACCTGGCCTTTGCCTTGGTGGCGTTGCTCAACAAAAACGGCAAGAACGAAGTCCACGAGACCTTCCATTTCACCAATGAAGGGCAAATCACCTGGCACGACTTCGCCACCGCCATCATGGAAATCGGCGGAAAGACCTGCAAAGTGAACCCGATAACGACCGACCAATATCCCACCAAGGCAAAGCGCCCTGCTTACAGCGTGCTGGATCTAAGCAAGATCAAGGAATATGCTGGAATTGAGATCCCGGATTGGAGGGAGAGTCTGGTCAAATGCATTGAAGAATTAAATAACATCTAATACCAACATTATGAACAACGTTGACCCTAAAATCATCGAAAGAGCGAAATCGTGGCTCACTGAGCAATACGATGAAGAAACGAGAAAGAGCGTTCAAAATATGCTCGACAACGACCCGAACGAACTGGTGGAAAGCTTCTATCGCAACCTCGAGTTCGGCACTGGCGGTCTGCGCGGCATCATGGGTGCCGGCACCAACCGCATGAACATCTACACCGTGGCTATGGCCACCCAAGGCTTCGCCAACTACATCAAGAAGATGCACCCCGGCAAGAAGGACCTCAGCATCGCCATCTCCTATGACGGCCGCAACAACAGCCCTGCCTTCGCCAACGTCACCGCTGACGTGATGTCGGCCAACGGCATCAAGGTCTACATCTTCGACTGCCTCCGCCCCACTCCCGAGCTTTCGTTCGCCGTGCGCGAGATGAAATGCGACGCCGGCGTGATGGTCACCGCCTCACACAACCCCAAGGAATACAACGGCTACAAGGCCTATTGGAACGACGGTGGTCAGCTGGTCAGCCCGCACGACAAGAACGTCATCGCCGAGGTGGAAAAGATCACCGACCCCTCGATGGTCAACTTCAAGCGCAACCCCGACCTCATCACCGTTCTGGACGAGAAGTTCGACGACATCTATTTGGACAAGGTGTATGGCCTCTCCCTCTCGCTCGACCTCATCAAGAAGCACAAGGACATGCGCATCGTCTACACGCCCATCCACGGCACAGGCCGTCGTCTGGTGCCCGAGATCTTGAAGCGCAAGGGCTTCGAGAACGTCTATTGCGTTGAGGAGCAGATGGTGGTTGACGGCAACTTCCCCACCGTGAAGTCACCCAACCCCGAAGAGCCTGCCGCCATGGCCTTGGCCGTGAAGAAGGCCCAAGAGGTGAACGCCGACCTCGTCATGGCCACCGACCCCGACGCCGACCGCGTGGGCATCGCCATAAAGGACGACAAGGGCGAATTCATCCTACTCAACGGCAACCAAACTGGTAGTCTCTTCGTCTACTACCTGCTGACCCGCTGGAACGAATTGGGCAAACTGACAGGAAAAGAATTCATCGTGAAGACCATCGTCACCACCGAGCTGATCTTCGAGATGGCTAAGAAATACAATGTGGACCGCTACGACGTGTTGACCGGCTTCAAGTACATCGCCGACAAGATCCTTGAACTCGAAGGCAAGAAACAGTTCATCGGTGGCGGCGAAGAGAGCTACGGCTATCTGGCCGGCGACTTCGTCCGCGACAAGGACGCCGTCATCGCCACCAGCATGGTGGCCGAGGCCGCGGCCTGGGCTGCCGAACAAGGTAAGACGCTCTATCAACTGCTCATGGACATCTACAAGGAGTTCGGCCTCTACAAGGAGAAACTCGTCTCTTTGACCAAGAAAGGCATCAGTGGCACCGAAGAAATCAAGGCTTTGATGGCCAAGTTCCGCACCACCCCGCCCACCGTCATCGCTGGCGAAAAGGTCATCGAGACCCGCGACTACAAGCTGCAGGAAGCCAAAGACCTGACCACTGGAAAGGTCACACCCATCACCCTGCCCAAGAGCGACGTGCTGCAGTTCTTCACCGAGAGCGGCTCGAAGATCACCATCCGTCCTTCGGGCACCGAACCTAAGATCAAGTTCTACTTCAGCATGAAGGGCGACGCCTCGAACGGTCTCGAAGCGGCCATCAAGACGCTTGACACCAAGCTAGAACAAGCAGCCAAAGAGCTGACTGAATAAGCTTTACGGAAACAAAAAAGCGGAAAAAACATTTTTTCCGCTTTTTTTGTTGACCGTAACAAAAAAATGTCTACTTTTGCACCCCGAAAGACGGCGGGATAGCTCAGCAGGTTAGAGCGTCGGATTCATAACCCGGAGGTCATGAGTTCAATTCTCATTCCCGCTACTGAAAAAGCAAGGTCAAGGCCTTGCTTTTTTCGTTTATCGGAAGAAAATTTGTTTTTTTCTTGCCGTATGCCTTTTTCTTCGTAAATTTGTCGGAAAATAATGCTTTAAAAACACTTGGTTTATGAAGAGATTCTGGTATACTGCGGCATTCGCAATCGCTTTAGGCCTCATGTGCTGCTCCTGTGGCGGCAACAACAAAAGCGAGACCTCTACCCCATCCGAACAGACGGATGAATTCGACATGACTCCCGAAGAGATGGAAACCGACACTATCGAGGACGAGGATGACGGCGACCCCAACATCAAAGCGGCCTCACCCGACAGGATGAAGATGGTGGTCGACAACCACGGTAATCTGGTTGGAAGGTATGTGCAAACCAACCAAACCACTTATACCGTTTCCGTACAAGACGAGATCGAAGTACCCAGATTAGGCCACAAAATCGTGGAATACAAAGCCAAAAACGGTCAAGGTGTCGTGTTTACCCGCAGAAAGAATGTCAACGTGCGCTCACAACCCAACCTGCAGTCGCCCGTAATCTGCCAAATCACCTGCAAAGAAGGGGAATTGCCCGACACCTATCCTTGCCTCGGCAAGACCCAAGGCTGGTATAAAATCAAAGTGAGAAACACGGAAGGCTATGTGCGCCACGACCTCGTGGAATGGGACGGCATGAGCACCTTCTAAGCCCACAGCAGCAAGCCACTGCAGATAATCAATCCCGTTACAAACAAATCGATAATGCAGAAGCCCATGATGTCTTTTGCATTAAGCTTTGCTATGGCCAAGGCAGGCAAGGCCCAGAAAGGCTGTATCAAGTTGGTCCAGGCATCACCCCAAGAGATGGCCATACCCGTCAAACCCGGAGCCACGCCCAAGGCAGCGCCCGCCGTGAACATGATGGGTGCTTGGATGGCCCAGTGACCGCCACCCGAGGGCACAAACATATTCAGGATAGCCGCACAGAAGAAGGTAAACAAAGGATAGGTCTTTGGCGTTGAGATGGCCACACAGGCATTGCTTACCACCTCGCCTAGGCAGATGCCCGACTCGCCAACACCCGTGATGATGCCCATGATGCCCGCATAGAACGGGAACTGCAGCAAGATACCCGCAGCGCCGTTCACCGATTTTCCGAAGGCTTTCACATAGGCCAAGGGCGTGCCGTGCAGGATGACACCCAGGAACAGGAACAGCATGATAACTGCGCCGAGGTCAAGGCTGCCGCCTTTGAAGAACAGTTTGATGACCAGATACGACAGGCCCAACAAAGAGATGATCCAAGACAGCACACGGCTGTTTTCCAGTTTCTCGGCAGGTGTAGTTGCTTTTGGCGCCGATTTAATCTCCTCCTCAAACAGCAAGGAAGGCTCGATGGCCACCACATGCTCCCCTTTGGGGTGCATCAAGGCGTTGACCACCACGATAGCCACGATGACCACAGCCACCATGATCAGGTTTTGATAGGCCAAGATGGTCTGACCTATCGGGATGGGATGGGTCAAAGCCCCTTTCGTGACCGTCTCAAGATTCGAGCCCTCAGTGGCCATCGTCAGCGGGATGGAACCTGAGAGACCAGCATGCCACACCACAAAGCCGCTATAAGCCGAGGCGATGAGTAGACGGTAGTCGACGCCTTTCAGCTTCTTGGCGATTTCCTTGGCGAAGATGACACCCACGATAAGGCCAAAGCCCCAGTTGAGCCAGCAGGCCAAGGCCGAGATGCCCGTAACCAAAGCGATGGCGCCAGCAGGCGTCTTGGGCAGACCCGCCATGGCGCTGATGCCTCGTTTGATGGACGGTGCCGCCGCCAAGGCCGAACCCGTCACCAACACCAAAGCCATCTGCATGGCAAAGGCCAACAACGACCACACACCATTGCCCCAATGCTCGACCACCTCAAGGGGCGTTTGATGGCATACTGGCATGGCAATGATGAAGGCCAACAAAGTCAATACTACGGCAAAGATGAAGGGTTCTGGCAAATATTTCTGAACCAGTTTTACACAAAAACGTATGATTCTCTGAAACATAACTTTTAAAACTTATACTCTACTTCTTCTAAAAACAATGCATGGGCTGGCACCGAAGTCCCGGCTTCGCAACGGTCCTTGCGCTCGATGACGGCACGGAACTCTTCCAACGTCATACGCCCCTTCCCTATCTCCAACAGCGTGCCGACGATGGCCCGCACCATATTGCGCAAGAAACGGTCCGCCTTGACGCGAAACACCAACAGCCCGTCCTGTTCAAACCAACGCGCCTCCATAATTTTGCAGTTGTTGGTCTTCACCTGGGTATGCACCTTAGAGAAACTCGTGAAGTCCTCGTATTCGAAAAGCATATCTGCCGCCTGCTGCATCTTTTCAACGTCCAAATCGCCGTAAAGGAAGAAGGCATCGTTGATATGGAAAGGATTCTTCGTGCGTGTGATGTAATAGTGATACGTTCGCGAGACAGCGTCGAAGCGAGCATGCATCTCCGAGGCGACTTGCCAAATCCTATAGATGACGATGTCCTCCGGAAGAAACGCGTTCATCTGATGGGCAAGTGACTCAGTATCAGCAATCTCCTTGTCGAAGTCAAAATGGGCATAATAATTCCTCGCGTGGACTCCCGTATCGGTACGGCCACAACCTGTGACAGAGACGGGTTGCCCAAGCTTTAGGCTCAGGCATTGCTCCAAGGTCTCCTGCACACTCTCGGAGTGCGGCTGGATCTGGTAGCCATGGTATCGGCTACCGTTGTAGGCCATATGGATGAAATATCGAGGCATCGGCAAGTTTTGTGCGGCAAAAATATGTAATTTTGCGCTTCATTTGACCGATATGAACATTTTATACCAACTCAACGACGAAGACTGTTTCTTCCCGCCTGCCGACCGAGCCAACAAAGACGGCTTGCTGGCTTTTGGCGGCGACCTCTCGCCTCAACGTCTGGTGGTGGCCTACGCCAACGGCATCTTCCCGTGGTACAACGAGAACGAGCCCCTGCTTTGGTGGTCGCTCGACCCGCGCCTCATCATCCGCCCAGGCGAGATGCGGGTAAGCAAGTCATTGCGACGCACCATAAGATCAGGCAAGTTTGAGGTTAGGATCGACACCAACTTCCGTGAGGTGATGCTGCATTGTGCCGCCACGCCGCGCAAGGGTCAAGATGGCACATGGATACAAGACGAGATGGTAGACGCCTACTGTGAGCTGCACAACCTGGGCATCGCCCATTCCTTTGAAGCCTACCAAGACGGTGAGTTGGTCGGAGGACTGTATGGCGTCTCCATCGGCAAGGTGTTCTTCGGCGAGTCGATGTTCCACACCGTCACCGATGCCTCTAAGGTGGCCTTTTACCATCTGCATCAGTTTTTACAGGAACACGACTTCAAGCTCATCGACTGCCAGCAAGAAACGAGCCATCTGATGAGTCTAGGGGCCTATAGCATCCCTCGCAAGGACTTCCTTGAAGAGCTAAAGGTGCTGACGGTTGAACCCACCTTGGTAGGCAACTGGGGCACGGGAAAAACCGAGGCTTTGTACCTCAACATACAACAGCCCGAGAAGTTACAATTCAGGGCCTACAATATGGATGAGGACGTTGCCCTAACCAATGATTAACAACATTTTAACGCACAAACACATCGTTTATCTTTTGTTTTTCATCTTTTTTCGCGGAAATTCACGGAAAAACCGTATCTTTGCAGTTTAATCGGAGCAGCGGTGTATCCCGTGCTCTTATTGTTTCATCAAATCACTTTTTATGGATTCACAAGGAATCAACGTCAGTGTCAACTCCGAAATCGGAAAACTTCAACATGTATTGGTACACACCCCAGGCCCCGAACTGGAGAAGGTGACCCCCGAAAATGCACATACCTTCCTTTTCAGCGACATCCTGAACATGCAGGTCGCTCAAAAAGAATACGGATATTTCAAAAAAGTCTTGCAAAAGGTGGCTCAGGTCCACGAGATCAGCGACTTGCTGACCGACATCCTCAGGATGGAGAGCGTCAAGAATGGGCTTATCGACCGTGTTTGCAAGGTCGAGGACAAGGCTTTTTTGGCCCCTTACCTGAAGTCGCTATCGGCCGAAGACCTCTCGCGCCAACTCATCGAGGGTGTCCGGCTCGAGGATGTCACCTATATCAACAAGGACCCGTATGCTTTGCTGCCGATTCCCAACCTCTTCTTCATGCGCGACGCTTCCTTCACCATGTTCGACAACATCATGATAAGCAACATGGCCACGACGGTGCGTGCCCGTGAGTGCATGATCCTCAACAGCATCTATAACCTGCATCCCTTGTTCGAGACCAAGGTCATCAACCCCGTGTTGAGCTACGACATCAAAGGCGAGGGCACGGTGGAAGGCGGCGACGTGCAGATTATCCGCGACGACGTGGTGATCTGCGGCTTGGGTTCACGCACCAACATGCATGGTGTGGAAGCCATCGTCGAACATCTGAAGACCAAGCCCGGCGTGAAACACCTCATCTTCCAGGAACTGCCTTTGGAACCCGAGTCGTTCATCCATCTCGATATGGTGTTCACCATGCTCGACGTCAACAGATGCATGATCTACGAGCCCGTCATCATGAATGGCTCCTACAAGACCTTCCATATCACCATCGACGGACAGAAAGCCATCGGCAAAGAGGTGTCGGATCTGCTTGCCGGACTGAAAGAAGTCGGCATCGACTTGGAGCCTGTGTATTGCGGCAACCGCAACAACGACTGGGCTGCACGCGAGCAATGGCACAGCGGTTGCAACTTCTTCTGCCTCGAGCCTGGTAAGTTCATCGGCTACGGTCGTAACCAGCACACCTTGGAAGCCTTGAACAACGCTGGCTTCAACATCATCACCGCTTCGGATGTGGCCAACAACAGGGTCAACCTGAACAACGTGAAGAAATGCATCGTTGCCTTCGAAGGCAACGAGCTCTCGCGCGGTGGCGGCGGCGCCCGATGCATGACCATGCCGGTGCAGCGAATGGCTGTGGAGTGGTAAAACAAAAGGCGCTCGCTTGAGCGCCTTTTTTATTACTCTATCGTCACTTCATCCACCATGATCCAGGCCTTCTGGCCAGCATAGGGATGCCATTTCGGTAAGAGGCCGGGATTCTCCACCTTCACGCGGACAAACTTGGCCTGACGTTCGCTTACCATGGCTCGTGCCTCTACCCTGCCCATGCCATGCATCGGGTCGGACGGATCGAAGTCGGGCAAATCAGCACGCTGCCAGTCGGAATATTCCTTCCCGTCTTTAGAGAAGCAGACCTTCACCGACTTGGGCCACACAATCCACGACTGCGGCTCATGGCAAACGCCTACTTTCACCATGCTGATGTTGGTCGGGACGGCCAGCTCGATGGTGGCGTCCATATCAACTCCTTCAAAGCCGAGCCAGTCGTTGGAAAAGTCACCAGCCATGCCTTTCTTGCCGTCCATCAGGGCGATGTCGGCATCTTTGCCATAGCGCTCCGCAGGCGGGTTGACGAAGGTGGTGCTCTTGAGATTCAAGCGGTTGAACTGGCGCAAAGTCACAAACGAAGGCACGCCGCCTTTCTTGAAGGCCTTGGCCTTGATAGTCATGGTCTTAAGGATGACAAACGACGACTTGTAGACCGACGATTTCATCGTAGGCTCGCTGCCGTCGGTGGTGTAATGTATTTCCGCCTTCGGGTCGGCACAAGTCATCGAGATGGTCAGCGGCCGGTTGAACATGCGGAAGTCCTCCTTCCCTGCCATCGTCGCCTTAATCTCAGGCATCGGAACCATCAAAGAATCCGCTTTAGGTAATTGGTAGCGAATCAATTCCTCTTGGTCAATCGTGTCGAAGGCACGAAGCAGCACCGTGTATTCATATACTTGGTTGCCTAGCACGTACTTCTCATCCACGCCAGGACCACAGGTGGCCGTGCCAATGGGGGCCTGCTTGTAGTCGATATTGACGGTAAGAAAATCCGTAGGATTAAGTTGATTGATGCGTCGGGCAGTGGTGAGGTTGTCGTCAGTGTAATTGTAAACACTGAAATTGAAGGGTTCTGACATTGTAACATACAAGCGGTTCCTTCTCTCGATGCCCGACAAAACCAGCCAACGCGTTTCGGCATGGTTACCATTATCTTGAGGGACAACATGTTGTTCCATCAAATTCAGAGCATCTGATGCACTCATTTGATAAAGACCAATCTTGCCAGAGGCGTTGCGATCGGGGTAGTTTTCCGTACCCTTGCCAAAATAGGTCAAAAAATTGTAATCCAAAGGCAAACGGAATTGCATTCCTATCTTTGGGAAGGAAGTGACCGTTTCCATTGGCTCCACGCGATTAGTGATGCTGATGTTGCCTTCACCGTCAATGAGATACACTTTGTTGACCACGATTTGCAGTTGACCCTTGCCGTCATAGTATTCCACGGCGGCATTCACCGAAACCGTGTTGCCATCAAGCCGTTCGAAATGCAAGCCGCCAGTCTTGGCCGTCAGGTGTTGCAGCCCCACCTTTTTCCAACGGGGCAAAGCCCAACTGTCTACCTCGTCGTTCATGGTCGGGGCACGCCAGAAGTTGTCTTTCACATTACCTTTCAGCAACTCTTCACCCTTCATAATTAAAGAAGTGATTTCACCCGAAGCCTTGTCAAAAGATACTGTGAAATCATCATTGTAAACCATTCCGTTACCTGAATTGAATTGAATCGGTTTTTCTTTTACCAAAGGCTCCAACGGTGCCGAAGGCCAATCCAACTTGAACTCATCGTAAGCCACTTCCGTTCCAGCAGGCAAGAAAGGTTGGTCTTTTTTAGTCTTCACAGAGAAGCGGATGAAAAACTCCTCGCCAGGGTTGCCATAGATACGCAAACGCTCAATGTTAATCTCTTGTGTTCCAAATGGTTTAATATTCAAATCTATTCTACCCTTTTGCAAGGATTTCTCCGCCGAGAAGATTTCAAAATCACAATCGAATGCGGAGGCGTTAGTGAACGAGAGCCAGTTCTTGGCCTCGAATTTCCCCCAAGTCAAGTCCTTGGCTGTGAACTTGATCGGCTGATACACCTTCTTTACCTCGGCTGCGTGATGGTGCGGCCTCCTGTCGCTGCTGACCACACCATTGGCGCAGAAAGCATCATCATCGCCCACGCCATAGGCATGTCCAAAGTCTCCACCGACGGCCAACCAATCCACATCCTTTTCCTTATCATGTTGGATAAAACTCTGGTCCACCCAATCCCAAATGCAGCCGCCTTGCAGTTGCTCGTTGGCCTCAATCACGTCCCAATAGTCCTTCAGGCCACCCATACTGTTGCCCATGGCGTGGCAGTATTCCACCATAATGAAGGGTCTGCCTTCCTTATCAAGACCCTCATCCACAAACTTTTGCAGATATTTCGGGCTGGCATACATCAGGCCAATGACATCGGTGTTGCGGTCGTAAACGGCTCTTTCGTAGGTCACAGGGCGTGTTTTGTCGCGTTTTTTCATCCAGTCGTAGGTGTACTCGAAATTGACGCCATTGCCGCACTCGTTGCCCATGGACCACATAATCACGGAAGGATGGTTCTTGTCGCGTTCGAGCATATTGCGGTTGCGCGACCAAATCATCATCTTGTATTGTGGGTCTTTGGCGAGGCTCCTTTCTCCATAACCTTGGGCATGGGATTCGCAGTTGGCCTCATCCCAAACATAGAGTCCGTATTTGTCGCAGAGTTCGTACCAATACGGATCATCAGGATAATGGCAGGTGCGCACCGTGTTGATATTCATCTGCTTCATTAGGGCGATATCACGTTCCATCGACTCACGCGAAACCACATGCCCAGTGTAGGGGTCGTGCTCGTGGCGGTTCACACCTTTTATTAATACATATTGACCGTTGACTAATAGTTTGCCGTCCTTGATTTCAACTGTACGGAAACCGATATGATTTTCAAGTCGTTCAATCTCCTTTCCTTTTTTATCCAAAATTTTGATTTCCAACCGATATAGATTCGGATGCTCTGCCGACCAAGGCTTGATACAAGGCAAAACATCGTCAGCTTCCATAGTGAGCCATCCTCTTTTTCCAACTGGGATGGTGGGTTGACCACAAGTAACGGGTACTGGACTGTACATCAAAGCTGCGGACAAGTCTTTTTCTAGTTTTAAGATCTCTTTTTCATCGGAAATGATAGTCAATTCTATCTTTTCTTTTTTCAATTCTTTGCCTGTTCGATTCTCAAGATTCAAATCTATTTGAAATGTGCCTTTTTTGTATGTACTATCCAAACCTGCACAAACCTCATAATCAGCGATATTCAGTTTCGGTTTGGAATAAACCACCACATCACGCTCAATGCCACTCAAGCGCCAGAAGTCCTGGCATTCGAAATAGGAACCGTTGGAGAAACGATACACCTTCACCGCCAACGTATTCTTCCCCACCTTGACAAACGGTGTAAGGTCAAACTCGGCATTGGTCTTGGCATCTTCGGAATAGCCCACAAACTGGCCGTTCACCCAAACATAGTAGGCCGACTTCACCGCGCCGAAATTGATGAAGGTCAAGCGGTCTTTCCATGTTTCTGGAAGGTTGAATTCCGTCAGATAGCAGCCCACTGGGTTGTCCACCGTTGGGGCCAAAGGCGGCTCGTTGGGACGGAACTCGTTGTCCACATTGACATAGATGGGCGTTCCGTAGCCGTTCAATTCCCAGTTAGCCGGTACCTTTATGGTCTTCCAACTCGATGCATTGTAACCTTCCTTGTAGAAGTCGACAGGTGCCTTTGAGGGCGAGTCCACCCATTGGAACTTCCAGTCGCCGTTGAGGCATTGCGACCATTGCTCTCCCTTAGGGATGACATTCGTCCGAGGATACAGGCGGTTGATCTCATAGATGTTGACGTCGTTCCAGGCGTTGAGCTCGGCTTCGGTTTGGGCTTGGAGGCTGGTCATCAGCAGACACAGCATGAGTGAGAGGATGGTTCTTTTCATAGTTGTTGTCTTTAGATCCCCACACTGCGCTGCGCTGGTGTGGGGTAAATAATGTATCGTGTCTTCGACACGAGGTTAGTCTGCGCTCATCATGCGTTCCCTATCGGCATCGGGTATCCGTTCCGCCGTATTCGTCTCGCGGTCGTAATACACCACCACCGCATGGCACAAGGTCTTGACCTCGCCTGTTTCAGAATCCTTAAGGCATTGCTCCATCTTGAAGCTGGAGTTGCCTATCTCAGTGACGCGACTCTCGCAGACAATGGGGTCGTGAAACAGCACAGGGTGGCGAAAGTCCAGGTCCACATGGACGAGGACGTATTTAAAGGTCAGCCAATCGATTTTGCTCTGAAAGACATGCTCGAAATAACGGCTCCGACCCATGTCGAAGTAGTTGCACTGCGACCCGTTGTTGACGTGGTTATAGGGGTCGAGGTCGCTCATGCGGATTTGGATGGGGCAGGAAAACATGATGTATTGTTGATTATTAAACTATTACAATGCTGTATTATTCGTCAAAGTCGAACAGCTTGATATCCTTTAACTCTTCAAGGCTCTCCTTCACTTCTTCCGTGAAGCCTTCGATGTAGTCTTTCCATTCGATGATCTTGCCTTTCAGGCTCTTTCCAGCGGATTTCATCTTTGCCTTGTAGTAACGCGCCGTCAACTCTCCTACCTTCTTTTTCTCTTCGGAAGTGAGTTTGTCCTTCACCTTCTCAAACTTGTCCCCCATGAATTTTGAGAATTCCGCGTCATTACGTTCCCAATCCGTCTGGGAATAGGTGTCGACATTACTCTCAATACCTTCAATAAATGCTTCAAACTCAATTAGATAAGCTTGAGCACCCGAACCAAACTGGCAGGAGGCAAAAACCACTGCCATCATCAGAAGCAAAAGAGGTTTCACTATGTTGATATTACGTTTCATGGTCATTATCGTTTTGTAATGTGATCACTTCATTTCAAAATGCGGTATCGGCTGAAGTTTGAAGAGGTTGGTGATGTGCTTGTGGTCAATAAGCGCCTTGGTCTTGGGATCGTTGCAGACGCCAGTGCGGATATAGTTATCCAACACAGCGTAGGTGAAACCGAGGTTGTCCTCATCGCTCTTATTAGTCAGACCATCCGAAGGGGTCTTCTCCACCAATTCGATGGGCAAGCCCAACTCCTTCCCTATTGCCTTGACTTCCTGCACGGTGAGGCCGCCCAGAGGAGCGAAGTCGCCGGCGGCGTCGCCATAGCGTGTCGAGTAGCCCACCCAGTCCTCAGAGAGGTTGCAGGTGTTGGCCACACGGCCGTTCAGCGACTGCGAGACGGCATAAAGCGTACTCATGCGCAGACGTGGCGGCAGGTTGATGGTGGTCTGACGGCTGACCTCAGCATCCAAGGTACCGAGTTGTTCCTTAACAGCGGCGATCAAGGTATTGTAAGTGTCGCCGATGTTGACGCAGCAATGGCGGATGCCCAAATGGTTGATGAGCTTCATGCTGTCGTCGATGTCGGGTTGCACGCCATTGGGCATGGTCACGCCGATGACGCGGTCCACACCGAGGGCTTCGGCACAGAGGCCTGCCACGACGCTGCTGTCCTTTCCGCCCGAGATACCGATGACGGCATTGCAGCCTTTTCCGTTCACTTCAAACCAGTCGCGAATCCATTGCACGACTTGGTCTTTTACTTGTTTTGCGTTGAATGTATACATGTTCTTTGTTTGTTTTAATTCATTGCATTATATCTATGTGCAAGGGCGGACACACAGGTCCGCCCCTACGTTTCATTACATGAAACTGCTGCCGCCGATGAACTGGCGCAGCATGGACGTGGCCGGAATCTCCTTGTCGGAGACGGGCGTGAAATAGCGCAAGAAGCGCAAGAGGCGGTGTGCCTCGGTGTATTCTCTACAGTTGTTCGGCACCGTGGTAAGGATGCTCTCTGCGTGGTTACGCATGACGGCAAACTCCAGCAGATAGGCCGAATTGAACATTACGTCAGCGTTTTCCTGATAGGGGTAAATCCACTTCTCCTCGGCAGCACGCACGCTGGCCCATTGGCTGATGGTCTGACGTGCCGTGAACGCACCTTTATTGTAATCGCGAACGATGCGGCGCAACAGACGGTTGTCGTCGGTAGGAATGGTATTGTGATCGTCCAAAGCCGTACTGGTCAACGTCGAGATAAAGATACGGAACTTGGTCGACTCGGGGATCTGGTCTGTCAGTTTGGGATTCAAGGCATGGATGCCTTCAAGCAACAAGACAGAGCCTTCTTTCAGTTGCAGCTTTTTGCCGTTGTATTCGCGCATGCCCGTGACGAAATTGTATTCAGGCACTTCTATCTCTTCTCCTTTCAACAACGCCATAAGGTCGCGTTCGAGGGCGGCATGGTCGACGGTCTCAAAGTTATCGAAGTCGTATGTGCCATCGGGCAGTTTAGGCGTATCGACACGATTGACGAAATAATCGTCCGTCGAGAATGAGATAGGTCTCAGTCCACAAGCCTTCAGCTGTATGCTGACACGGCTGCAGAAGGTGGTCTTGCCGCTGCTGCTCGGTCCAGTGATCAATACCAAACGGACAGGGTTCTCACTGTGATAGCGCCGGTTGATCTCCTCAGCAATCTGCACGATTTTCTTCTCTTGTAAGGCCTCAGCCACCTGCACCAGCTCGCGTGCCATTCCGTTTTGGCAGGCATGGTTGACATCACCCACGGTACTCAGTCCCATGATGTCGTTCCATCTCAGTCTCTCCGAAAAAACCTCAAAGGTCTTGGGTTGGTCTTGCATCTCTGCCAAACGGTCGGGATGGTCACGGTCAGGGATACGAATCAAGATGCCATCGCGATAGGCTTCGATGTCCCAGATGTTGAGATAGCCTGTCGAAGGCACCAAGCGGCCATAATAATAATCGGTAGTGTCGCCCAAGGTATAGTAGTCCGTATAGACGCTCCCGCTGGTCTCCAAAAGCTTCACCTTATCGTCAAGACCAAGCTTCCTGAACATGGCGATGGCATCTTCGATGCGGGCTTCATGGCGGCGGAACGGGATGTCGTCAGCCACGATGTTCCTCATCCTCAACCTCAGGGCTGCGATGTCGTTGCCATTGAGTGTCTCCCCGTCGCTTTTCTTGATACGACAATAAAAGCCTTTGGAGATAGGATGTTCCATGCTCAGCTTACTGTCCGGAAACAGATCCCGCGCGGCCTTATAAAGCAGGAAACCCAGCGAGCGGAAATACACCAGACGTGCCGTGTGATGCGTGAGGTCGAGAAACTCGACATCACGGCTATTGTAAACACGGAACTTCAATCCCTGCGACACGTTGTTGACCATAGCGGAGACGATGGGAAAAGGCTTGTCGAAATCAAACTCAGGCAGCATCTCAAGCAAGGTCGTTCCTTCCTTGAATTCCTTTGTTGTGCCAGTGTTGATGCAATAAACTTGAAGCATTATTACATGTCGGTTTTTGGTGCTTTATTCAGTGATTTGGTTCTGGATGCGGTTCACAGCATCGATGGCCAGCTGGTACTCGGGCTGCAACCGCAGGACTTCCTTATAAATCTCCATCGCCTGGGCATAATCACCCATCTGTTCAATCACACGGCCTTTGTTGTAGAAGGCGTCAAGATACTTCGGGTTGATGTCCAAGGCTTGGTTGAAATAGTTCAATGCCGTCTCGTTGTCCTCGAGATACACGTAGTTGACATAGCCCTTGTTGAAGAGCACGATGTAGTCGTCGGGGCGCTGCATCAGTAGGGTGTCGTAATGCAACAAGGCTTCCTCGGGAGCACCGTGGCTTTGCAGATACATTGCCAATTCGTACCGTGCCGTAGGATAGTCAGGAAACTGTTGCTGGGCCTTACGGACGTATTCCATAGCATAAGGCGGCTGTTGGACCGCATAGATACGACAAATCTGCTGGACGGGGTCATAGAACCTGTCGTCCTGCTCGGCAGCCAGTTGGAAGTTCTTCAATGCGCTGACCGTATCCTGCTTGGCGGCCATGTAGCACATACCTTTCACGAAATAGGCACGAGGATTATAGGGCGTAAGTCCCAAGGCCTTGTCGACATAGCCGATGGCGAGGTTGAAGTTCTGCTGCAGAAGGTTCAACTCGGCCAATTTCACCAGTGGACGCGCATCCAATGAGTTAATCTCCACCGCCTTATTCAATGTAGAGGCGATATTGTCTTGATCGCCTAAGGCGTAGTAGACATCGGCCAGCAAGAGGTAGGTGTCTACGTTGTTGGGATCGAGTTGCAGCGACTTGTTGATATCGACCATAGCCTGTCCGACTTGCTCGTTGGCGAAATAGGCCTTTGCCCTGTTAAGGTAAAGATGGGCATCGGTGCTATCCATAGCGATGGAGTCGGTCAACAGTTGGATGGCCTCGGTGACGGTGACCGGAGTCGTAGGCTCTTGTTGTGCGTTTTCTTGTTCGGGTTTCGGAGTGTTGTTGCAGGCGAAGAGGGCGAGCAGCAGGCCGAGGAATAGGATGTTTTTTTTCATTGTTGTTGTTTTTAAGCTAATGGCCTATAGCCTATGGTCCATGGCTTGCCTTGACATCAGGGCATCCAAAGGCCATAGGCTATTAGCCATAGGCCATTGTTACTCTTCGCTCTTCTCCAACGCCTCGAAGATCTTGGCAGCGAGTTCATCGGCGAGTTCCGGGTTGTCTTCGATGAGTTTCTTAACCGAGTCGCGGCCCTGGGCGAGCTTGGAGTCGCCATAGCTGAACCACGAGCCGCTCTTCTTGATGATACCCATCTCCACACCGAGGTCGACGATTTCGCCTGAGCGTGAGATGCCTTCACCATAGAGGATGTCGAATTCGGCCTTGCGGAACGGCGGAGCCACCTTGTTCTTGACGACCTTCACCTTCACGCGGCTACCCATGACATTCTCACCGTCCTTGATCTGGCTGATTTTACGGATGTCGATACGCACGGAGCTGTAGAACTTCAAGGCGTTACCGCCCGTAGTCGTTTCGGGGTTGCCGAACATCACGCCGATCTTCTCGCGCAACTGGTTGATGAAGATGCAGACGCAGCCCGTCTTGTTGATGGTGGCGGTGAGCTTACGCATGGCCTGGCTCATCAAGCGGGCTTGAAGGCCCATCTTGCTGTCGCCCATCTCGCCTTCGATCTCGCTCTTAGGCGTAAGGGCGGCGACGGAGTCGACGACGATGACGTCGATGGCACCGGAGCGGATGAGGTTCTCTGCGATTTCGAGGGCTTGCTCGCCATAGTCAGGTTGTGAGATGAGGAGGTTCTCCACGTCCACACCAAGTTTAGCAGCATAGAAACGGTCGAAGGCATGCTCAGCGTCGATGAAGGCGGCGATGCCACCCTTCTTCTGGGCCTCTGCCACAACGTGGAGGGCCAGCGTCGTCTTACCCGAGCTCTCAGGACCATAGATCTCGATGATACGGCCTTTCGGCAGACCGCCCACGCCGAGGGCATAGTCCAGGCCGATGGAGCCGGTGGAGATGCTCTCCATCTTCTCGGCCTCGGCACCCAGACGCATAATGCTTCCCTTGCCAAAGCTCTTCTCGATGTTACCTAACGTGGCTTCCAAAGCCTTCAGTTTCTCCTGCCTCAGTTTTGCAGCTTCTTCTTGTGTTTTTTCTGTAGTCATGATTGTGGGTTTTTAATTAGTTAGTATTTAAGATGATTTAAAGATTTAAAATTCAAAGATTCAATATTCGTTTTGCGCGTTCATTAATAAGGTACAAAGATAGTAATTTTTGACATGGTGACGTTATTTTTGGTTATTTTTCTCAAATAGACTTGCGTATTATGAAAAAGATGTATTTTTGCAATGGGAAACATCGGATACAGTACCGTTTGAGCCTGCCTCTTTATCGGCATTTGTTGCAGGTTGCGAAGTATTACTGGAAGCCGGTTCCTCATTCTGCAATTCGGAAGCAGACCAGATGTTTTCCTTATTTCTCCCATACCTTTTCGACAAAACGCCTGCACTATTGACATTCCAATAAGTGTCATCTCTTGATAGTTGCACCCATAAAGTATTGTTATGCTCATCTGCAAGTTGAACCAAGTATGTTTGGTTTTCTCCCTCATCCGAACCCTTATACGTATTGCCTTTTTTAATACTATTGTAGTTCTTCGCAACGTATGCCACAAAAGCTACAACTGTTTTAAATCCAGCTTTTCTGATTTGGCCACCATGACGGATTTCGATGTGCATTAATCCGTTGTTCCTGTCACCAATAGACAAGCGAATTGGCGCAGGTGGCAAGTTTTGCTCCACAGTAATATGTCCAAAGTCTATACCTCCGTCAGGAGCCTCAATAAACGGTAACCCGTTTTGATCTAAAATAGTTGAAATGCAGTATTCCATCGTGTTACAGATTTTATGCTGCAAAGTAACAGAGTTTGTCAAGAGTAAGCCGTTGATTAAACGTTTGTAGTCGACAGCAGTCGTTTGTTGTCGTTTGCTGTCGGATATATTATTGGTTTACAATGAATATGAAAATAAGCAAGGATATATCAAAAACGGAGTTACCTACCGCTATTTTGTAATTTTTTGTATTTTTGACGCAGAAAAACCTCATCCAGATATGAGAAAGTTCGTCGTATTGTTCGCATTGCTATTGGACATAGCTCTGGTCTCCCTCGGACAGAACCAGCAGCTGCAAATCATGAGCTACAACGTGCGCCATTGTGCGGGCATGGACATGGTGGTGGACTATGACCGCACGGCCACAGTGATCACCCAACAACAGCCCGATGTGATAGCCATTCAGGAACTGGACAGCATGACGGGACGAAGCGGACATCATGACCAACTGGGCGAGTTAGCTAGCCGTACAGATTACCATCAAGTGTTTGGTGCTGCTATAGATTTTGATGGCGGCAAATATGGCGTGGGCATACTCTCTCGCGAGATGCCACTAAGTACCAAACGCATTCCTTTGCCTGGCGAGGAACCTCGCTTGCTTTTGGTGGTAGAGTTGGAAGATTTTGTGATTGCCTGCACCCATCTCGACCTCGAGGAGGTGCAACGCTTGGCATCGGTGCCGCTCATCGTGGAAGAGGCCCAACGATGGCAGAAGCCTTTCCTTCTTGCTGGCGATTGGAACGACGGCCCTGACTCGGAGTTGCTCGAGGCGATGACGCAGTATTTCACCGTCCTTTCTGGCGAAGAGGCCACCTACCCTGCCGACGAGCCCACAGAATGCATTGACTACGTCGCTGCCTTCAACGGCCGTGCCGAAGCCATCGAATCGCATGTCATCGACGAGCCTGAGGCCTCCGACCATCGGCCTTTGGTGGTTTGGGTGAGGTTGAGATGAGTTACTTCAACACCTTCCCCACCGCTTCCTCAATCTGGGCGCCTCTCAATCCCGCTACGACGACGCTGCCATCAGGGGCAAAGAGGATGATGTGGGGTATGCCTGTGATGTTAAACCTCTCGGCCAATTCCATCGACGGGTCAAGCACCTGAGGATAATGGATGCCCAAATCACGCATGGCTTTCTCGGTAGCTTCCTGCTTGTCTTTTACCGGCACGCCTATGACGACCAGACCCTTGTCGCGGTATTTCTCGTAAACAGCAATCACGTTGGGTGCCTCGGCCTTGCAGGGACCGCACCATGAAGCCCAGAAGTCAACGAGGGTATAGTTTCCCGTCCCCACATAATCCTCAAAAGTACCCTTTTCTTTGACCACTTCGCCGCTTTCCAAAAGCGTGATTACGGCTTGTTCTGGCAAGGACTTCAGATGCTCGTAGTAGCCACCCAAACCGGCATCGGCTTTAACGGCTTCTCCGCCTTGCTCATACAATGCGATGAATTCATCCTCGTCAGCAAATTCCATTAGAAGGCCCAAAGCCTGCGCACCAATGGCATCGTTCTTATGGGCCTGATAGACTTCACGGCAGCGAGTAGCCATCTTATTGGCCAACTCTTCACTTGTTTTCATGATTCCGATTGAATCGCCAGCCTGCTCTAAAGCACTAATCGTTTCAACGTCACTTAAATAGGTATCTCGCGCCCATTGTTGAAAATCATGAATCTCTTGTGACAGCGGGCTGCCTTTTATCTCCGTCTGGCCATCAGCAATGGTGACCTTAATCCTCTTTGAATCCGGGATGAGCGGAATGGGATCATACTGAACAGCATCCTCGGAATAATACAGTTCTTCCGAGGGCAGTGCGCCTCTAATGATGCTGACACCCGTTTCTGGATCGATTGCACATTTCAAAGTAAAGGAGCCATTATTAACAGTCGCGACGTCCAACACATCGCCCGAAATGCTCACCAAGCGCACCGAATCCACCGGGTCCGTCAAGGTGCCGCTGATGGTACATACATTATCATTGCAAGCATAAAGCATTGCCAAAGCCACTAAAGCAAAGAGAATACGTTTCATAGCATAATTGTTTTAAAGTGAGAGGCAAAAATACAACTATTTTTGATTTGGAAATGAACTTGTTGCAGAATATTGGAATTCAGCTCAAAGAGTCCCGAAGGGACGGCCCTACCACATCGGAGGTTTCAACCTCCGCAAAACAACCTCAAATCCGCTTCCTTCCCCAGTCAGCCTTCCAAATGTAAACCAGCGAAATCAGGCCGATGGAGATGTTGTAGACCCACTCGGCGGTCCACACGCCGGCGATGGTGGAGGTCTTCGACATCAGGAAGACATAGATGATGTAGATGATGAGGATGCCGAACTCCAAAGCCATGGCCGCCGTGGTGTTGCCTGTGCCCGAGACGGCCTCGAAGAAGGTCATGGAAAAAGCGCCCAACAAAGTGGCAGCACAGATCACATACACCGAAGGGATGGCCGCCTGCGCCAAAGCGACATCGTCCGTGTAAATCTGAAGGACGAGATGCGGAATTATGGCAACAACGACAACCAACACCAACGAGCATAAGAAGCTGTTCTTCACCACTTTCCAAACGCTCGACATCACCTCGTTGCTCTTGCCCTCGCCGATGATGCGGCTGGTCAGGGTGTTCGCCGTCGAGGCAAAGGCGATGCCCGGGATGATGAGGATCATATAGGTGCTGCGGACCACCGACGAAACGCCGATGGCGGTCTCGCCCATCTTCTCGATCATGACGAAGAAGATGAACCAGGCACCGAAGGAGAACAAACGCTGAATCATGCTCGGGAAGGCCACCTTGAGGATGTCGCCCATCAAGGCGGGCTGCCACTTGTGCCAACGGAACATGCCGTATTCCTCATGCGGTATCTTGATGTAGGTGTAAATCCAGAAGAAGAAAAACGCCGTGATTTCAGCCAACAACGAAGCCAATGCCGCACCACCGATGCCCATCTCGGGCAGACCCACGTGCCCGAAGATCAAGGCCCAGTCGAAGAAAATGTTGACCACCGCCATGATGATGGTTGAGAAGGTGATGACCTGGGTGCTGCTGATGCCGACGTAGAAGGAACGAAACAGGAAGTTAAACACCACGAACATGATGCCGAACTGCCTGAATCTCAAATACTCGCTCGCCGCCGCATAGATGTTTTCCGACTCAATGATGACATGCAACAGCCTATGGCTGAAGAAGAATAGGATACTGAACAGCAAGATGCCCAAACCCAGCACAAACACTGCCCCATGCTGAAACACCACGCCGATTTTGCTGAAGTTGCCCTCGCCATACCGTCGCGCTATGAAGATCTGTATGCCCACGGCAAAACCCATCGCCAGGGTGGTGAAGACGAAGTAATACAAGCCCGCCATCATGGAGGCACTCAGCTCGATGGTGCCGAGGTGACCCAAGAAAGCGGTGTCGGTGAAGGTGATAATGGTCTGCGCCAGGTTACCCAACATGATAGGATAAGCGATGCGCCAGATCTCGCGGTTCGATACGGTGGTTTTAATCATGCGGCAAAGATAGGAATTTATCTCACGCAGAATTCGCAGAAATCACAGATTCGACGAAGTCAATTATATGAAGCGCAAAGCGACGCTAAGTTTGCGTCCGGCAGGTTCAGCGAATTCAGCGGATTCTGCGTGCAAAAACTACCTTGAGCGAAGCGAAAAGAAAGCCTTTCCCAGATGCTCCGTGATATCAGAAGCAATCAAAGCCTCCTGCCCTATCTCGTCGGCAGCAAGGTCGCCAGCGAGGCCGTGGAGATAGACACCCAACACGGCGGCTTCCTCGGGCGAATAGCGTTGCGCCAAAAGCGAGAGGATGATGCCCGTCAAAACATCACCACTACCTGCCGTGGCCATGCCGGGATTGCCTGTGGTGTTGAAGAAGATGGTGCCGTTGGGCATCGCGACGGTGGTATGTGCGCCTTTCACGATGACGACAAGGTTGTATTTGGTGGCCATTTCCCTTTGTTTCTCAAGGCGCTCGAACGAGGTCGAGGTCTTTCCCACCAAGCGCTCAAACTCCTTCGGATGCGGCGTCAGTATCGTTTTGGCAGGCAGGAACGGCAACCAAGTCGGGTTGTCGGAGAGGATGTTCAAGGCGTCGGCGTCCATGACGAGCGGCACTTGCACCTCTTGGACGAGGCGTTTCAAAGCGCGGACGGTGTCGTCAGCCTTGCCCAATCCCGGACCTACGCCCACAGCGCTATAGGCATCCAGATGTCCAAACATCGAAAAGCAGGTTTCGGAGTCGTCGCCGTCAATCATCGCCTCAGGGATGGAGGTCTGCAAAGGCAATTGCGCCACCTTGGGCAGGTGGACGCTCAGCAGGCCGACACCCGTGCGCAGACAGGCTTTCGCGCCAAGTAGGGCTGCACCCGTCTTGCCTTCGGAGCCAGCGATGAGCAGTGCGTGACCGTATGTGCCTTTGTGGGAGTATTTCGTGCGGTTGTGCAGTATCGGCTTCACCATCGCCTTGACGGTCAGCAGATTATTGGTCTCCACCTCTTCCAGATAGCGCGGATGCAGGCCGATGTCCAAGACCTCGAAGCGACCCACATACGGGTCGTTTTCGGGAAGCAGAAAAGCCAACTTGGGGTTTTGGAAGGTCAGCGTGTAGTCGGCCTTGAAGATGAAGCCCAAGGCGCTAGGCTCGTCGGCAAAGAGGCCCGAAGGGATGTCGATGGCTACACGAATGGCCTTGCTTTGGTTGAGGTAGGCAATCAGGTCGGCGGTCACGCCTTGCGGCGGACGGTTGAGGCCTGATCCGAAGATGGCATCGACCACCACATCGTTGGCATCGACTTTCGGGAAGTCGTCCTCGCTGAGGATGTCGAACATCGGCACCTTGGTCTCGTTCACGAGGCGGTAGTAGTTCACCTCGCAGTCGTGGCTCATGCGGTCGCTGTAGCGCACCATAAACACCTGCGGGACAATCTCTTGCTCGTTGAGCAGTCGAGCCACCACGAGGCCGTCGCCGCCGTTGTTGCCCATGCCGCAGAAAATCTTAATGGTCTTGTCGCGCGGCGCTCGACGGTAGAGCCATTCAAAGACTTTCGTTGCCGCTCGTTCCATCAGGTCGACGGACTCGACGGGTTCGTGCTCTATTGTGTATTTGTCCGCTTCGCGGATTTGTTCGACTGAAAGGATTTTCATAGTTTCTTTTATTTTGGTATTGCCTTCGGCAAGAAATCTTTCAAAAATCTGTTTTCAAAAATCTTTCAAAAATACGAGTTTACTCGTAATACTCATACCTAAACACCACAAAATAATACTCATACAAATCTGCGCCTGGCATCCATTGAATATGCGCTATACAGTTTCCGTGTTCGTCAAAGAAAAACAGGCTTTCGTGTGAAAAATCATAGTTTTCTCCACCATAAGTAGCGTAATAAGAACAAAAATCCGTATCTTTATAATACCGCCATACTTGTTTATGGAATTGCGCATGACGATTGTCAATTCTTTCTCTTTCAATTAGTCGTCCTAATCCATCATACTTGCATTTCTTCACCTCACTAGGAATGGTGTCATCATTATAAAAATCCTCAATTTTGACAACCCTTCCAAAACTATCATACTCGCTATAAGACACCATTTTTCCATACATGTCTTTTTGAACGTATTTTTCCTTCATAGGGAATCCTTCTGCATTTCGCTTAATTATCCTCTCATGCTTCAACTTTTCTTTTTTTCTAATTGGAATCACCTTATAATTAACATAATCAACAACTTGTCCCGTTGAATCCGTTTCTTGCCATCTATCTTCATCAGACCTAATGTCAGTATGCCACCTTCTTAATTCCCTACTTGTTTCTTTAATTATGCTGTCATTCCTATCATATTTGTATTTTGTTCTTGTTTCAACAACATTTGCCAAACCGCAATTTTCCGTCCGTTCATATATGACATTTCCTCTCGAATCGCATTCCCAATAAAACTTTTCGCTCCTTATACCTCCTCCATAACCCTCCGACTTACGCAAAACACCATTTTTATCATACTTCAGTGTGAAATGTTCTATCATTTCCTCTCCTTCAAATACTTTTCGTTCCAACAGCCGACCTTCCGAATCGTAGGTCCAATGCTCTGAACGATTCTGACGTCTTTCTTCCACAAGCCTTCCTGCATCATCATATTTATACGAATAAAAGACGGTATCGTTAGGTGCGACACCATCGTCAATTATCATTTTCGACAAAAGCCCTTGATTGTCATACTCATTATAATAGATATTATCACCCAATCTTGTATAATTCCCCAAAGAATCATACTCTCTAAGCCAATAGAACTTACTGTCTTTTACAACATTATTATTGATGCTATCGGCAAAGCGAATCATCCTATCCACATCAAAATCGCATTGATAGAAGCGTTTCATAAAATCCTCATGGTTGATGGAATCGCTTATGTCAAAATCATAGGAAAACAACTCATATTTCTTGACCCTGCCTTGCAATCCGTCCTCTTCCCAATCCGTTTTTTGGGCGAAGGCGTTCCCCGCCAAGGCAATTAACACGATTAACAGTATATTTTGAATTTGTTTCATTGCAAATTGCCATTAAAGGTTTCGAAGATTTGTTCTACTGAGAGAGTTCCATGTTGATTATCCTGTTACCTCTCCTTCTTCTGTCCTCATTGCGGGCTTGACCCGCAATCTCCTGTGCAATGGGTCTATCCTTTTGCGCAGGAGATGGCGGATGTTCCTCCGCCATGAGGCCAAGAAGGAGGTTATGTTATATGATTCAGTTCTTCTTCCAACTTTTCTTTCCCCTCAAACAATATCCCCGTAATCCCAAAAGCATTCGCCGCCGCCACATTATTCGGATTATCATCAATAAACGCCGTCTCCTCAGCCTTGATGCCGAAGCGTTGCAAGGCCAGTTGGAAGATTCTCGGGTCGGGCTTCATCACCCGCTCGATGCCCGAAATCACCATGTCCTCCATGAGGTTGAGGACGGGATAGACCGGCCGCACCAAGGCGAAGGTCTCCTCCGACCAGTTGGACAAGCCAAACACACGGAATCCTTTGGCTTTTAATTCCTTGACATACTCCTCCATGCCGGGAATCTGTCCGCCCATCATCTTCATGAACTCGCCGTAGTATAGTTCTATCTCCTTCTTCCACTCGGGATGCTCGGCGATGAGTTCCGCCGTGCCTTCCGCAATGGGTTTGCCATTGTCGTGCTGGGCGTTCCACTCGTAGGTGCAGATGTGGGTAAGGAACCACTCGGCCTTCTCCACATCGCCGAAATAAGGGTCATAAAGGTAATGCGGGTTCCAGTCGAGGAGCACACCACCGTAGTCGATTATCAGGTTTTTGACCATTGTCTATATTTTGCCGCAAAGTTAACGAAAAACTCAAAGAAAACCGTATTTTTGCATCTTTAAACCTGAAATTATGCCCAACGCCATAGACTTCGCCCCGCAAATCGCGCAGGAACTCAATCTTGCCGCCCATCATGTGGCCAATGTCATTCGCCTCTTCGACGAAGGCGCCACCATCCCCTTCATCGCCCGCTACCGCAAGGAAATGACAGGCACGATGAACGAGGAGAATGTGGCCGCTGTGCAGAAGCGCCTGGAGCAACTCACCGAACTGCAAAAACGCAAGGAAAGCGTCATCGCCTCCATCCGCGAGCAAGAGAAACTCACACCCGAACTGGAACAAAAGATACTGAACGCCAAGACCTTGCAAGAAGTTGAGGATTTGTATTTGCCGTACAAGCCCAAACGCCGCACCCGCGCCGCCATTGCCCGCGAGAAAGGTTTGGAGCCGCTGGCCGCACAAATCATGGCGCAGAATGTAGACATGGTAGACCGCCTCGCTGCACGCTATGTCAATGCAGGCAAGGGCGTCAACGACATCGAGGAAGCCCTGCAAGGTGCCAAGGACATCATGGCCGAATGGGTCTCGGAAAATATCAATGGACGCAATCGCATCCGCAAGATCTTCCATATGCAGGGCGACATCAGCTCTGCCGTGGTCAAAGGCAAGGAAGAGGAAGGCAAGACCTACCAGCAGTATTTCGACTTCCGCGAGCCGATTTCAGAGGCACCCTCGCACCGCCTCTTGGCTCTGTTCCGCGCTGAGGAAGAAGGTATGGTGAAGCTGAAAATCAAAGTGGATGACGACTTCGTGCTAGGTTCGTTGGAGAGCATCTTCCTGAAGAACGACAACGAATCATCGGAACTCGTGCGCGAGGCCATCGCCGACTCGTGGAAACGTCTTTTGGAACCAAGCATCGAGACCGAGATCCGTAATTATTATAAGGAGAAGGCCGACGAGACCGCCATCCGCGTCTTCGCCGAGAACCTCAAACAACTGCTCCTCGCCGCCCCCATGGGCCAGAAACGCGTCCTCGCCATCGACCCGGGCTTCCGCACAGGTTGCAAAGTGGTAGTCTTGAGCGAAACTGGTGCCTTGCTCCACAACGAGACCATCTACCCTCACCCGCCCAAGTCGGACACGGTGGGCGCCATGCGAAAAATCAAGAGCCTCGTGGATGCCTACCGCATCAAGGTCATCGCCATCGGCAACGGCACTGCGGGACGCGAGACCGAGGACTTCATCCGCTCCATCAAGTTCGACCGCGACCTGATGGCTGTGATGGTGAGCGAGAGCGGCGCATCGGTGTACAGCGCCTCCAAAATCGCCCGCGACGAGTTCCCCGACTACGACATCACCGTGCGCGGCGCGGTCAGCATCGGTCGCCGACTGATGGATCCCTTGGCCGAGTTGGTAAAGATCGACCCGAAGAGCATCGGCGTGGGACAGTACCAGCACGATGTGGACCAAAAGAAACTCGGCGAGAGCCTTGACCAGACCGTAGAGAGTTGCGTCAACGCCGTCGGGGTGGAACTCAACACCGCCAGCCAACAGCTGCTGTCGTATGTCAGCGGTGTAGGTCCCACCCTGGCCTACAACATCGTCCACTACCGCGACGAAATCGGCGGCTTCAAGACGCGCCAACAACTCTATGGCGTGCCGCGCCTCGGCGACAAGGCCTTCGAGCAATGCGCCGGCTTCCTGCGCATCCATAACGGCGACAACCCCTTGGACCAAAGCGCCGTCCACCCTGAGAGCTACCACATCGTGGAAAAGATGGCCAAGAAACTGGGCGTGAAAGTGAAAGACCTCATCGGCAACAAGGAACTCATCGCCAGAATCAACCCAAAAGACTTTGTAGAGGAACATTTCGGGTTGGAGACCATCAATGACATCCTCACCGAGTTGGAGAAGCCCGGCCGCGACCCACGCAAGACCTTCGAGGCCTTCGAGTTCGACAAGAACATCCGCGAAGTCAAGGATCTGCGCGTAGGCATGACACTCAACGGCATCGTAACCAACATCACCGCCTTCGGCGCCTTTGTCGACATCGGCGTGCACCAAGACGGCCTCGTCCACATCAGCCAGATGGCCGACCACTACATCAAAGACCCGAACGAAGTGGTGCATTTGAACCAAAAGGTTCGCGTGAAGGTGCTCGATGTCGATGTAAGCCGCAACAGAATCAGTTTAACCATGAAACTATAAGAACGCATTATTGATCCATATGAAACGCATCCTTTTACTCTGCCTTGCCGTTTTCGGGCTGACGATGTGCACCTTGGCACTTCCCGTCAACCCTGAAACCGCCACAACCATAGCTGCCCGCTATATGGGCACCCACGATTTGCAGCTTACAGCCACCTATCGGATGGACAATGGCATCGCCGCCTTTTATGTCTTCAACACCTCCGATGGCTTCGTCATCGTGGCTGCCGACGACTGTGAGACGCCCATCATCGGCTATTCCCATGAAGGTCGCTTCGACCCAAACAATGTGCCAATACAGTTGGAAGGCTTTCTCCAGGATTTTGCCGAAAGAATACAATACGGCATTGAAAACCATATTGTGGCGGATGCAACCACAATAAAACAATGGGAGTCGGTTAAAACTACAGGAAAGCTCACGGACAGCAAATCAGCGAAATCCGTTCCCGCCCTGCTCACCAGCAAATGGCATCAAGGCTGTCTATACAACAGCCTTTGCCCAACGATGCAAGGCCCTTGCGAACATGCCGAGGTGGGCTGCGTGGCCGTGGCCATGGCGCAAATCATGCACTATTGGGGCTATCCAGAAAAAGGTTGGGGATCGCATTCCTATCTCAATGCCGGCTTGACACTCTCAGCCGACTTCGGCAACACCGTATACGACTGGGAGCACATGCCCGATTCACTGACCGAAAACTCAAGCGAGGCTGAGATCGAGGCCGTGGCGACTTTACTGTATCATTGCGGGGTTGCGGTAGAGATGAGTTATGGCGTAAATGGCTCTACCTCAACTTCAAAAAAAATTCCTGATGCCCTAATACGGTATTTCAATTATTCCAAGCACATCCATAGGGAAAAACGAAGCGATTTCAGCGATGAAGAATGGTTGACTCTTATAAAAAACAGTCTTGATTCACTACGGCCTGTACAGTATTCCGGTTTTGGTGTCGGAATTGGCCACGCCTTTGTGTGCGACGGCTATGACGAGAACGACCTGCTGCATTTCAACTGGGGATGGGGTGGCAATGCCAACGGCTATTTTGCTTTAGGAAACTTGAATCCCAATGGATACAACCTTAATACCGACAACTATGCCGTTTTTGACATCATTCCACAATACGAGCCATATATCGTCACTGCATCAGCTTTTCCATCCACGGCCGGCACCATTCATGGAAACGGTGAATATCATCGTGGCGAATTATGTACACTAACTGCAACTCCTGTCGAAAATTCCAGATTTTTATATTGGAAGAAAAACGGTGAAATTCTATCCCGAGCCACATCATACACTTTTGAGGTATTGGATGACATCGACGACATTGAAGCCAATTTCTTTTACATGCCCATAAAGCAAATCACGGCATCTTACTTCCCTGATGCAAACGACCCAAACAGCCCTTGTGTGAGTCTGTCGTGGACCTTTGGAGACACCGAATGGACTCTTTTGAAACAATTTGACATTAACAAAGCAGATGGGTTGGTTACTGATGGAGAATACATCTACACCTACAATCGTTCCTCGAATCCTCCTCCGCCATTCATCTTTGGGAAATATACCATGGATGGTGAGTTGATAGATAGTTTCGACATTATTGGTGCTGTCCCTGACGGCATGGGATGGGATGGAAATTACTTTTATTCCAGCAATAATAAACAATATTACAATGCTTTCTATCTGTATTGTTACGATCTTGACCGCAAAATGCTAATTGATAGCACACATATGCACATGCAGTTTACCCTCTGCTCATACGATGCTGAAAATGACGGTTTTTGGCTCTGCAATTCTTATTATGACAAGCACATTATTCTCAAAGACCGTCAAAGTCAGACTCTAATAAATGGCCCGACATTGACATTACATGACGATCCTTGTGGCTTGGGAGTAATCACAGCTACTGATGGAACCCGACATCTATTGATCCTTGACCAACAAGGTGGCATTTCCGATTATGACATTTCCAACAACAGTCTTAACAAGCATCCTCATTTGAATGTGCAAGGATCCTTCACAGGAGCCTCTATGGGAAAATACGAAGGCAAGGATGCCATGTTTGTCGTCACCAACAATTATTACGCTACTAATTCCGCCGTTCACATTTATGAAATCAACCACCATCTGCCACAAATCATAGGTTATAGAATTCATCGCTCAGACAATGAAGGACAAACTGTGATACTTGCCGATGAGGTTACCAATACTTCTTTCATTGACTCCACTTGGAATGAAATCAACGCTGGCACTTACCGTTTCGGAATAAGCGAGGTATACGCCAACGGCAACGAATCGGAAATCATTTGGTCCGACACCATTGTGAAATCCGGTATTGGCATCAACGAACACCCTGATATTCCCTTGGAGCAGGCCGCTCAAAAAATGTTTGAAAACGGACAAATCGTCATCATCAAAGACGGAAAACGGTACAATATATCGGGACAACGGCTGAATTGACAATGAAGTTTTTTCACCATAATTATAATAAATTCACCACAAATCAGTTATTCATTTCAAATCGAGAAAAGATGAAACGATTCAGAATACTTACCCTTTTATTGGCCTTTATGGTCGCTGCCCCTTCCCTGCTCCATGCACAAATCATCAAAGGTGAGCTATTCTTGGGCGGCAACATCTGCCAAGTGGACGGCGACGAATGCTACCGCTACAGAAAACTCGGCGTCCACGCAGGAGCCGGTGCCCTAGTGCCTATCACCAATTACCTTGACGCCGGACTCGAGGTGCTCTTTGGCCAGAAAGGCGCTTACAAACGCGACTCGCTCAACTACCACCTCGGCTATTTCACCGGACGTTACAACCTGACGCTCAATTATGTGGAAGTCCCCGTCATGCTTTACCTCCACGACAGCAGATTCGCTTTCGGCCTCGGCGTCTCCTACGGCCGACTGGTGGGTCTGACCGAGAAGATCGACGGCGTCAATTCAACCATAGGCATTGGCGACGGACAACTGCATTGGAAAGAAGGCGTTGAGGGCATGCCCGACATCAGCGAGGTGCAGGACATCAAAGAGCTTTCTAACATCATCTACAACGCCGGCTATCCGACCACGATACAAGAGAAAGACCTCATCCCGCAACTCGTCGACAATTCCGTCAACTACCGCCCCCACGACTTCAACATCTGTGTCGACGTCAAGGCGCGGGTATGGAACGGCCTCTATGCGGAGCTGCGTTACCAGTATTCTCTCGTTCCCATCCGCACCCGTCTATTCCACAACAAGCTGAACCCCAACGAGCTGATCGACGACATCAGGGTGCCTGCCTTGCAGAGACAATACAACAATTCATATACCCTCAGGCTGGTTTACCTCTTCAACGAACGCCGCAGCAAAGCCAACCAGGCGGTGAATAAGATGGGCGGCCAATAAAAACTAATATCCTAGGTAATAGTCTTTTAAGAATACACCATATTCTTTCGTGAAACCTTTGTCCTCGTCTCTGATGACAAAGGTTTCCTCTTTTATCTCGACACTTTTCTCGAGCCCCAACTCCAGATTGACACGGTTAGGCTCCTTCCCCGCTATCGGAACAATGGTCATCCTCTTGTGAAGATAAAGGCCGTAACGCTCCGCGGTATCCAGAAACTCCACTGACACATCGGCGGGCAGCACCAAGGCAAAACGTCCATCAAGCTGCATCAAGCGAACCACCTCACGACATATTTTGGCATAGGTCAGCCCCGCGTCGTTGTGCCGCGCACGGCTCTTACGCTCTGAGTCGCATTTCGAGAAACGGTTGAAGAATGGTGGGTTGGAAACAATGAGGTCGTATCTCTTATCCGTTTGGAAATCAACGATATCGATACAATAAGCCTTCAGATGCTCGCGCCACTGCGAGGCCTCGAAGTTGACTGTAGCCTCTTCAATAGAGGCCTTATCGATGTCAACGGCGTCCACGTGTGCCACACCCTTCTGCGAGAGCATCAGTGGCAGCAGACCACAACCTGTGCCAATATCCAGCACAACATCCGTCGGCTTGACATCGGTCCAGCGCCCCAGCAAAATAGCATCGGTGCCCACCTTCATCGTCGAGCGATGATGGTAGAGGCTGAAATGCTTGAAGTGGAAGGGGCGCGCATCGGTCATTGCAAGTACATGTCTATCAGCCCTTCAGGAGCCGTTATCGTAAGTATTTTTTTGTCCCTGTCGACGTTTTGGATCACCTGGTCCAAGATCGGGATAAGGATCTCTTTTTTGCCTTTCATCACCTGCAAGATGGCTTGCGTAGGATATTCCAGCACCTCGGCGACGGGTCCCAGCTCGCCTTTCTCCGTGTCGACCACGGTGAAGCCCACGATCTCATGGAAATAGAACTGCTTGCCGCTGAGCTTGGGCAGCATCTCCAAAGGCAGGTAGGCCTGCTTGCCGACCAGGTGTTGTGCCGCCTCGATGGTCTTCACGTCCTGTATGGCAATGAAGAACTTGTCGCCATTCATCTTGATCTTCTCCACGAAGAAAGGCGTCAGCACCTTGTTGATTTCAAGGAAGAAATGCTTCATCTCGAGGTATGCCGAGGGGTCGTCGGCATCCACCTTGAGGGTCACCTCTCCTTTCAAGCCGTGGGTCTTGGCCACCGTGCCTAAGTAAAAACAATCTTCTTTTTTCATTGTTTTGGATTTTGCTGCAAAGATAAAACTTTTTATTTTTGCGGCTCATTTTTCAACCCATGCACGAGTTTTTGCATTTGTTTCTGGATGTGCTGAGAAACAGCGTCTTAATCACTGGCTTGGTGATTATCATGATGCTGATGATCGAGTATGTCAACATACATTCGCACGGGAAATGGTTCACGCGGCTGCGTCAAAACCGCTTCGGACAAGTGGTTTTGGGGGCGGGCTTGGGCATCATCCCCGGCTGTATGGGCGGTTTTGCCGCCGTGTCGATGTACTCGCATAAGCTGCTGAGCTTCGGCGCCTTGATCGCCATGATGATTGCCTCGTCGGGCGACGAAGCCTTCGTCATGCTCGCCATGATTCCCAAAGAAGCGCTGCTGCTGATGGTTGTTTTGTTTGCCATTGCTATCCTCGTTGGCTGGCTGGTGGACAGGTTCTCCAAGCCGAGCAACAAAGCCCACCACGAAGGCTGTGAGGACGGCTACCAGATCCATGACGAAGACCACCATGACGAGACGCACCAACCTGAGAAAGCATCGTTCCGCAACATGCGCCATGCCAGCGCGGAGCGTATTGCCCTGCTGCTTGGCGTCATCCTATTCATCGCTGCCCTCGCCTTCGGTATGCTGGAGCACGAACATGAGCATGAGGAAGCCGTCCACACCCAGCTGAATATCTTCGACGAGTATTGGATGAACCTCATCTTCGCCGTCGTAAGCCTCTTCGTGGTGTGGTTCATCGCCACAGCACCCGAACATGTTGTGAAGGAACACCTTTGGGAACACATCATCCGCAAGCATTTCCTGAGCATCTTCCTCTGGACCTTCGGTGCTTTGTTTGTCATCCAGGTCGGGCTGCATTACTTTGACATTGAAACCCTTATCAGCAACAACATCCCGTGGATGATCCTGTTGGCCGTCTTGGTGGGCATCATCCCCGAGTCGGGTCCGCATTTGCTGTTTGTCACTTTGTTTGCCACGGGCACAGTGCCTTTCTCGGTACTGCTGGCCAGCTCCATCTCGCAGGACGGCCATGCCTCGTTGCCGTTGCTTGCCGAGAGCAAAAGGAGTTTCGTCAAGGCAAAGATTGTCAATGCCTTGGTGGCTGCAGTTTGCGGGTATTTGTGTTATTTTGTTGGGGTTTAACGATATTGAGATTTCCCTGCGGGGAATCTTTTTTCGCTTGACATATTGAAATAATTCCTATTTTTGCCGCCGATACCAATAGGGGTGCCTTATCCGCTTGCGGATTGAAAGACAGGCTGAGATCAAACCCTTTGCACCTGATACGGATAATGCCGAGACAGGGAATCGAGTTCCTCATCATTCCTCTATTGATTTATTGAATTATTAATCTTTAAATCAACGAGTTATGCTCAAAAAACACATCATTTTTCTTGCTTTCGCCACTTTCGTGACGATGAGTCTTCATGCACAAAACCTAGACACCACTAATGTTCAGAACCTGGATGAGGTGATAATCAACGGCGTGCGCCTCCAAAAGAACGCCCCCTTCTCCGTCACCAACATCGAGAAGGTGGAGCTCAGCGACTTTTCGAAAACCGGCCAAGAGCTTCCCTTCCTGTTCGCCAAGACGCCCGGCATCATCGCATGGGGTGAGAACGGCATAGGCTCCGGCACATCCTATATGCGCATCCGTGGCGCCGGCGACTCGCGCATCAACGTCACCCTCGACGGCGTGTCGCTCAACTCGCCTGAAGACCAGTGCGTGTTCTGGGCCAACATGAACAGCTACGGCTCACTGCTCAGCTCAGTGCAGATCCAACGCGGCGTGGGTAGCTCCACCAACGGCGACGGCGCCTTCGGCGGCACGATATCCCTGACATCGGCCAAGCCTTCCTTCGTGCCGAGTGCCGAAATCACGGGGTCCTACGGCTCCTTCAACACGCTTAACTTCGGCGCCAAGGCCTCGACGGGTCTGTTGTGGAACCACCTCATCGTCGACGGAGCCTACCACGAGACCCACACCGACGGCTTCATCCACGGCACCAAGGGCCGCAGCGGCAGCTACTATGGCGGCCTCACCTGGATGGGCAAGAACTTCATCCTCCGCTACAAGAACATCGGTAACTTCGAGATGACCGGCCAAGCCTGGAACGGCGTGACGGCTGGCAACAACGACCTCAGCCTTATGGACGGCACCTATGGTGAGCACACGGGCATCAAGACCTATGCCGATATGTATAAGGTGGGTCTGGGACAGTTCAACTCGCTCTACGAATACCTCGTCACCGACGAGGACGGCAACTTCGTCAAGGACGAGAACGGCCACTACATGACCCAACGCTACCAGATGAACGACGGCACCTTCTGGGACCGTACCACCGACAACTTCTGGCAAGACCACAACCTCCTCTCCGCCGCTTGGGAGATCAACGAGCACTGGTCGACCACAGCCACGCTGCACTACACCTACGGCTACGGCTACTACGAGGAGTTCCGCCCCAACAACAAGCTCTCGAAGTTCGGCATGACCTATTACGATGCCGAAGGCAATCAGGTGAAGAAGACCGACTTCGTCCGCAAGAAAGGACTCCGCCAGGACACCTACGGCCTCGTGTGGTTCACCCGTTACAAGAACGCAAACTGGAACGTCATCGGCGGCATCTCAGCCCAGAACTTCCAAGGCAACCACTTCGGTTATGTGAATTATATCGCCAACCAAGACGTCGCTAACAAATATCTCGCTGATGGCGACTACAAATACTACGACTCCGACGCCCAGAAGCTCGACGGCAACGTCTTCGTCAAGGCGGCCTACACCTTCGCCGACCACTGGACCGTATTCGGCGACATGCAGTTCCGCTATGTGGACTACAAGACCAACGGCATCAACGACAAGTTCTACGACGACGCGAGCGGCTACTACAACCAGGAACTCGACATCCACGAGAAGTACCCCTTCTTCAACCCCAAGGGCGGCATCTCCTTCGACACGGACAGCCACCATGTCTACGCCTCCGTGGCCATGAGCCACCGCGAGCCCGAGCGTAACAACTTCACCGACAACGGCTCCTACCCCTTCCCTAAACCCGAGCAACTCCTCGACTATGAGTTGGGCTACAACTACAACGGAAGCATCTTCCAGGCCGGCGCCAACCTCTATTACATGGACTACAACAACCAGTTCGTGCAGACCGGCGCGGTGAGCGACATCGGCGAGGCACTCACCACCAATATCAAGGACTCGTACCGCATGGGCGTCGAGCTGCAGGCTGGCGTGAGCCCCACCAAATGGTTGACCATCGAGGCCAACGCCGCCTTGAGCCAAAACAAGATCAAGGACTTCGACGAGGTCGTGGAGAACTGGGACGACTGGGAAGGCAACACCGATGCCAACGGCCAGGCCTACGATGGTGACGGCTACGACGTCATCCACTACGACAACTCCACCCTGGCCTTCTCGCCTTCGGCCATCCTAAACGGCTTCGTCACCTTCCACCACAAGGGCTTCGAGGCCACCTGGCACACAAACTACGTCTCGCGCATGTATCTCGACAACACCCAGAACCTCGACCGTTCGTTGCCGGCCTACAGCACCTCCAACGTCAGCCTCGGCTACACGCTGAAACCCAAGAAAGTCGTCAAGGAAGCCATCGTGAAGGTGAACTTCAACAACATCTTCAACAAGCGCTACGCCGCCAGCGGCTGGGTCTATTCGGCCATCTGCGACAGCTACGGCCACCCCAACGACAACCGCTACTACCAGATCGGCTTCATCCCGATGGCAGGTTTCCATGTCATGGGCAATCTGACGTTGAGGTTCTGATCGAACGAATCGGTTATATATAAAGAATCCCGCCCCCATGGGAGCGGGATTCTTTTGTGTTATTTATCCTTTTTTGCAATGCGTTTCGCCACGCCGATGGCGCCTGTGGGACAGACGAGTCGGCAGAGGTGGCAGCCCACGCACCGCTTTCCGTCGAGATGCGGCTGACGCAGGTCGGCATCAAAGGTAATGGCCTGATGGCCGCCGTCTTGGCAGGAGGTGTAGCAACGGCCGCAGCCGATGCATTGCTCACGGTCAAAGGAGGGATACACGATGGTGTCGCGGTCAAGGTTGGTGGGCGTGTCGAAATTGGGGAGCTCCTCTCCTACTAAATCCGACAGGTGCTCGACGCCGCGTTCTGCCATATAGTTTTGCAGTCCAAGCACGAGGTCGTCGATGATGCGGTAGCCGTACTGCATCACGGCGGTGCACACCTGCACGTTGCTGCAGCCCAGCTGGATGAACTCCAAAGCGTCGCGCCAGGTCTCGATGCCACCTATGCCACTCAACTCAATGCGTTTGCCATTGTTGGTGGCGGCGAAAATGGGATTTTTCGCCATCTCGAGGATATGGCGCAAGGCGATGGGCTTCACGGCGCGGCCCGAGAGTCCGGAGACGGTCTTCTTATCGGCCACGGCACCGCGACTGTTCATGGTCACGCTCTTGATGGTGTTGATGGCCGACACTGCATCGGCGCTGGCGAAGTGGGCGGCCATGGCGGGTTGGTTGATTTGAGTGATGTTGGGCGTCATCTTGGGGATGACCGGGATCTTGACGTTATGTTTCACGTATGCCGTGTAGAACAGCACCAGTTCAGAGTTCTGCCCCACGTCGCTGCCCATGCCAGCCAACTTCATCTGCGGGCAGGAGAAATTCAGCTCCACCGCGTCGACGCCAGCCTCTTCTGCCATTTTCGCCAGCGTGATCCACTCCGTCTCGGCGTTGCCCATGATAGAGGCGACGACGATTTTCGAGGGATAGTCCTTTTTCAGCCTGCGTAGGATGTCGAAGTCCACCTCGACGGGGTTCTCGCTCAGCTGTTCCATATTACGGAAGCCGAAGAAATCGGAGCGTCCCGGCTCGTTGACGGCATCGAAGCGCGGCGACACCTCGCGGATGTCCTCCATGCAGATGGTCTTGTAGAACACGCCCGCCCATCCCGCATCGAAGGCGCGTGCCACCATCTCGTAGTTGGTGCATATGGCCGACGAGGCAAGGAAGAAGGGATTCTCGCAAGGGATGCCGCAGAAGTCGATGGCAAGGCTGGGCAAGTCTTTTTGTGGCTTCGTGCCTTTAACGGCTTCCGCCAGCTCCCTGATGCGGATCGGCCTATCGTAGTGGATGCAGGCCGCCTCGGCGGCTTGCAGCTCGGCGTCGCTGCATGGGTCGAGCCACCGTCTGGCGACGGCTTCGTTGTCGAATCGTATGGCGCGAATGGCGCGTGCCGGGTCGCCATTCTTGCAGGCCTTACTGCACGGCGCGTCGGCGCAGAGCAGACATCGTGCGGCTTCTTCTTGGATGTGCATAGTTTTGTTCATAGCGTCAGTGTTAGGATGTTTAGTGGGGACAAAAGTAGAAAATAATCTGTACTAATATCATATTTGCTTGCATTTATCTTGTATCTTTGCTCTTTGAAACAACGTTGAACATGGTCGTGGACTTGCAGCACTCGTTGTGAATTGCTTGCATTTATCTTGTATCTTTGCTCTTTGAAACAACCGATGAGAAAGGAACACCGAACCGATATTGGTTGTGAATTGCTTGCATTTATCTTGTATCTTTGCTCTTTGAAACAACAGACACCGTGAAGCCCTCGCCCTTGATGTTGTTGTGAATTGCTTGCATTTATCTTGTATCTTTGCTCTTTGAAACAACGACTTCGACGGCGTTCTGATGGCACACCCAGTTGTGAATTGCTTGCATTTATCTTGTATCTTTGCTCTTTGAAACAACGCTGCAAATTTACAACCTTTTTTCATACTGGTTGTGAATTGCTTGCATTTATCTTGTATCTTTGCTCTTTGAAACAACGTCAAGGACTTTCGTCTTTTCGGGATTCTGGTTGTGAATTGCTTGCATTTATCTTGTATCTTTGCTCTTTGAAACAACCGCTCGAAGATGGCAAGCGAGGGCGTAAACGTTGTGAATTGCTTGCATTTATCTTGTATCTTTGCTCTTTGAAACAACAAGGTCTTTTACAGCAAGGCCAACAAGTTGGTTGTGAATTGCTTGCATTTATCTTGTATCTTTGCTCTTTGAAACAACCTTCAAGGACTTTCGTCTTTTCGGGATTCTGTTGTGAATTGCTTGCATTTATCTTGTATCTTTGCTCTTTGAAACAACCGAACGCGACTTTGAGCAACGATGTGTCGAGTTGTGAATTGCTTGCATTTATCTTGTATCTTTGCTCTTTGAAACAACCCTTGGGCGCAGTTCGGTAACGGTGCCGTGGTTGTGAATTGCTTGCATTTATCTTGTATCTTTGCTCTTTGAAACAACTTGGGATATCCAAGTCGTTGACTCCTCTGAGTTGTGAATTGCTTGCATTTATCTTGTATCTTTGCTCTTTGAAACAACATTCATCCTGTACTGACCACAGGTGTTCCAGTTGTGAATTGCTTGCATTTATCTTGTATCTTTGCTCTTTGAAACAACATTAGCACGACCACTAACGGTAACATCATTGTTGTGAATTGCTTGCATTTATCTTGTATCTTTGCTCTTTGAAACAACGATACCCAGGTGGGGAAGAGTGCTGCGACTGTTGTGAATTGCTTGCATTTATCTTGTATCTTTGCTCTTTGAAACAACAATGCACTTGCCAAGATTGACGCGAACAAGTTGTGAATTGCTTGCATTTATCTTGTATCTTTGCTCTTTGAAACAACTTGCTTATCGATGCATCGCTCCGCATACTGGTTGTGAATTGCTTGCATTTATCTTGTATCTTTGCTCTTTGAAACAACAACCGTTCCCGTCAGCTCACCGAGCTCATAGTTGTGAATTGCTTGCATTTATCTTGTATCTTTGCTCTTTGAAACAACGAATCAGTCGGACGAACAAAGTCAAATCCAGTTGTGAATTGCTTGCATTTATCTTGTATCTTTGCTCTTTGAAACAACCACTTAACAGGATTAAGCTGAACACCAACGGTTGTGAATTGCTTGCATTTATCTTGTATCTTTGCTCTTTGAAACAACGCATTGTAATTTCTTCTAAGCCAGATGTTAGTTGTGAATTGCTTGCATTTATCTTGTATCTTTGCTCTTTGAAACAACAAATCTGAAAAGGACTAGTAGAGGCATTTGGTTGTGAATTGCTTGCATTTATCTTGTATCTTTGCTCTTTGAAACAACAGGTCAAAGGTTGTATCGCCAGGCATATCGGTTGTGAATTGCTTGCATTTATCTTGTATCTTTGCTCTTTGAAACAACAAATCGATTTATTCCTGGTTAAATCCAGGAGTTGTGAATTGCTTGCATTTATCTTGTATCTTTGCTCTTTGAAACAACTATGAGGATCAGAGTCAAAGAGGCCATCCAGTTGTGAATTGCTTGCATTTATCTTGTATCTTTGCTCTTTGAAACAACCCTCCTTTCAGGAGGTACTTAGTAACGTAAGTTGTGAATTGCTTGCATTTATCTTGTATCTTTGCTCTTTGAAACAACATGAATAAATAAGGAACGGGCGCGCAATATGTTGTGAATTGCTTGCATTTATCTTGTATCTTTGCTCTTTGAAACAACCTTGAGGTTGATAGCGCGGATGCCGGTCAAGTTGTGAATTGCTTGCATTTATCTTGTATCTTTGCTCTTTGAAACAACAGCGGCAACACAACAGCGATGGCCTTTGCGGTTGTGAATTGCTTGCATTTATCTTGTATCTTTGCTCTTTGAAACAACATGTAGCCGGTGAGGCGCTGCGGGGTCAAGGTTGTGAATTGCTTGCATTTATCTTGTATCTTTGCTCTTTGAAACAACAGCGGCAACACAACAGGCATGGCCTTTGCGGTTGTGAATTGCTTGCATTTATCTTGTATCTTTGCTCTTTGAAACAACCAACTATGGCAATTATGCAAGGTATTACGGGTTGTGAATTGCTTGCATTTATCTTGTATCTTTGCTCTTTGAAACAACCCCGGCCCCGGTCAATGAGAACTCCAACCGGTTGTGAATTGCTTGCATTTATCTTGTATCTTTGCTCTTTGAAACAACACCTAAGCTCACACATTATGCACACATTAGTTGTGAATTGCTTGCATTTATCTTGTATCTTTGCTCTTTGAAACAACTTGGGTCGATTATTTGGTCTTTTGGAATCAGTTGTGAATTGCTTGCATTTATCTTGTATCTTTGCTCTTTGAAACAACGATCAAGGAACGCATCCTCAACCCGACTAAGTTGTGAATTGCTTGCATTTATCTTGTATCTTTGCTCTTTGAAACAACTTGCCGAAATCAAAGCTCGCACCTTGGAGAGTTGTGAATTGCTTGCATTTATCTTGTATCTTTGCTCTTTGAAACAACATTGTGGCCATGGTGGGCAAGGGGGCCAAGGTTGTGAATTGCTTGCATTTATCTTGTATCTTTGCTCTTTGAAACAACTTGATAGTGACATCTACTTCAAACAAAGGAGTTGTGAATTGCTTGCATTTATCTTGTATCTTTGCTCTTTGAAACAACCAAAGAATAGTCATCTGCAAGAGTGCCTTTGTTGTGAATTGCTTGCATTTATCTTGTATCTTTGCTCTTTGAAACAACAGATTGGATGCAATACTCCGTACACCTGCGGTTGTGAATTGCTTGCATTTATCTTGTATCTTTGCTCTTTGAAACAACTGTCGTATTTTTGCAGTGTAAACAAATACAGTTGTGAATTGCTTGCATTTATCTTGTATCTTTGCTCTTTGAAACAACTTCAATGGCTTCGGATGTTGTCTTCCCTTCGTTGTGAATTGCTTGCATTTATCTTGTATCTTTGCTCTTTGAAACAACTCGATATGGGTAAAACAAAGAGCAACAGCAATTTAGAAGTTGTTTCAGAAAAGAAAAATCCAGCTCATTTGAGTTGGATTTTTCTTTGTTATGACCATTTTACCGATTCAAAACAGCTCCAATTGTTGGCATGGTGTGTCAACAGTCTTAGGCTTGCAGTTGCTGAAAATCTCCATTTCACCAAATTGTTTATCGGTGATACACAAAATGCCAATATCGCCAAATTCAGGCATGAACGACTTTACCCGCTTGATATGCACCTCAGCATTCTCATAACTGGGACAATGCCGCAGATAAATGGAAAACTGGAACATTGTAAAGCCATCGGCCATGATGCGCTTGCGAAATGTCGCATAAGCCTTGCGCTCTTTCTTCGTCTCAGTAGGCAAATCAAAAAGCACCAGCACCCACATAATTCGATATTCGCTAAATCGGTCCATTATAATTCCATCACAGGATATACCACTTTCCGTAATTCACCGCCAAAACATTTCGCCAATGATGCTGTGGTTTGAGAGGACGCCACCATCAACGGACTGCGGCGACCGTCGATGATGACTTCTTTTACAGGCAGACCCAACAATTGTCGCTTCAAGTCTGTAGTCAGTTCGCTACAATCAACACCACTACGCAAAATCTCAATCACCAACTCATCAACGTATGGCCGATAGGGTTCCATCACGTCATCCGCCAAGCAATAGGCATTGTAGCGATTGTGATGATGAATGCCAAAGGTGGGCAACAAGCCACTGGCTACCAATGAACGTGCTATCACTGCCCTAACAATGGCATAGCCATAGTTCAACAGATTGTTGGGAGCCTCACCCTCGCGGTCACGAACAAACCGCTCCATTTCCGGGAAAACAGACTTCCAATAATAGGCTGCCGCCCGACCTTCAAGGTTTTCGCTGTCACCACTCTTCACATCGTTTGCCCAAGCCATCATACAGCCCACCTCTACCCCACTCAGCCGCTTCAACACAGAGGCTTGGTTACGGATCTTGGCTTGGACAATCTGCTGCCATAGTTGTTTCTTCAAAGGCAACGAAGCCTCAATCTGCCAACGGAAGCGTTCGCTCTGAACGGTATGGCCTTCAAGTGGCAACAACAAACCTGCGGGCATGTGTTTCTCATCGCAGGTGATGACAGCACAATTGTTTTGTAGCAAGGCATCCATCGCCCCGTTAGTGATGGTGATTTGTCGGTCTTCGAGCACCACCACACCGATGTCTTCGATAGGTACGGTCTTCGTTACCTCTTCTTGCGTTTGGGCATCGTTCAGTTTGATGACCAACTGTGCATTGCGCATGGAAAGGTAGGCGGGATTACCAAAAAAGAGAGTACGCTTAATCATGGTTGCTGTCGTTTGTTCAGTTGTAACCAATTTGGATACAACTCAAAGTTTCCTATCGTTTAGCTCGATGATGTTACCTAATCTATCCACTTTGATAGGGACACAGATCTCTTTAATTGATGATTTGTTGTCAGTAAATTCCACCTTATTTAATTGTGTAAACTCCATCTTATCGACAATTACTTTTGCCACTGAAAAAGGAATTGCATACAATCTACTTCCAGTAAAACTAACTAATTTGCAAATCCTTGTTTTATCAATTTTATAAATTCCTTCCTTCAATTCCTCTGGCGTCGGCAGATACACCAAATCGTTTGGTGAAAGGATGAACAAGAGTTTGGCATCCGTTGTAACCAATTGCTGTTCTTGTAGATAGGCTTCAATGTTGTTGCGCCATTGCGAACCGTATTTCTTTTGACAATCAATCATCACATTGAGCGGAATGGTCAGATAGGAACGAACTGTTTCCATTTCGCCTGTTTCCTTGTTTGTCTTTTCCGTTCCGAAAATGGCGAAGAAAAGGTTAGTTCCATCATCGGCTTCGGCAAACTTACCCCCCTTATTCCCTATCTTTCCTATTGGGAATTTATTTCCTTTCTCAAATCTTCTAACCTTGTAAATTGGATGATGGAATTTCCCATTATTCAATTCGACAATGTTGCGATTCATTTCATCAATCCCATCTGGCGAGAAAGCGATTTCAGGGTTATTATCTTTTGCTTTCAGATGTGCTATTAGTATTTTTTGAATACCAGTATCAGTTATACCTTCAATCTTTTTTATGGCTTTGTCGTATTCTTTTATGCCAGACATATAAGTAACCAAATCGCTTAAAAATCTAGTTGCAAAATAGCGGTCTTTTATTTTCCCTTTTTTGTCTTTTACCTCTTGTGTAAAATAATAAACTTCAATTTTAGAGACGTCTATATCCGACCATACATCCTTGTTGTTCTCCACATATTTTTTTATAAACATAGCGTCCCTGCCTTCATCCAACAATTCACAAACTTTTTGTTTGAACTCTCTGTTTACGATGGTTTGAGGGTTTTCCAGTGCATCTTTTAATGAAACTTCTTTCTTAAATCGAAGATTTATTTCTCCCCAAATAGTAGCCTTGTGCATCGACTTGCGAATCGCCCAGCTGTCGCCTTTCTCTTGCTTTACAATCACTTTCTTGCCCGTCTCGTCATAATGTTGGAAAGTATTCGTAGTCTTGTTGATGACACGCAAATTCTGTTTGAAACTTACAATGATATTCTCCAAAACTTGTTTAGCATCCATAGTAAAGGAATCCCAAGGTTTCAAGAACTCCATAGCAATTTCCTTTTCTTGTCCATTGATGATCACTTTCTCAAATCGGCGCAACTTGCGTTGCAATTGGTAACGATTGACGTTGTGTTTCGAGTGCGCAGCTTCATTGTTGAGCAAGTTTACATGGTCGCGTGTGGCGCAGGCAATCACAATGGCATCCATAGCATGGTGACGGTGGTCGATGCGCTTTTTGTTGAAACCTTTTTGCAATTCGAGCGGCATGGCTGGAATTTCGTGACCCTCCGCACTGATGGCCGTAAAGCAATCCTTACCCGTCAGTTCATTTAACCGGCGGAAACGTGGTAAAACAATGCTATTCCATACGTCGTTCATACCCCAATCCTTTTTCAGGCGGTCAGTGATGGAACCGTTGCACGAAATCAGATTCTTCGAAACGGCTTCCTGTTCGTATTCACCATTTTCCAGTTTTTCACGGACAATGTTTGAGAGCAGTCCTTTCACCAATTTGCTGATATAACGGCTGTCGTTCAGTTGCCTTTCGATGAAGCCGTCTGGGATGTCATCCATCAACAGTTTCTTCATCTTCGTGCGGTTGTTGGCATAGTGCTCCTTCACAAATTTTTCGTATGCCTCAACAGACAAAATTTCCACCACTTTGCCCTGGCTCAGTTGCACTTTTTCACCATGATGATTCTTGATGAATTCAAAACCAAGTTGACGGTCTTTAAGTCCGTTCACTTCTTTTTCACAAATCACCTTGTTGGTAAACGAATCATCGAAGTAGCGCGATTGAGGAATTACATGCTCGATTTCGTATGCCGTTGTAAACAACTTGGCCAAAGGGATCATCTCGCCCGTATAAGGCGAACGATATTTTTGCTCTAACCAGCATTTGTACCTTATTATATCTGCTTTTGCCGGCTGTGCCGACTTGGAAATTTTGCTAACAAAATCAAAATCCTTGTCATCCTTGGTCAGATTGTCAAGCGCATTTTCCTCGTAAATTCGCAGAATGTCTTGCTGGCTTGGTGAATATGGGCGAACATTCTCAATTTCAGGATCATTCAAAAACTCCATAAGCATCGCCTTGATACGCAGGTTGGTATTCTCGTTCTGCAAAATGTTTTCAGTCATTCGTTTGCGTTTGTCAGCGGGATTCTTCATTTCGCGACCCAGTTCCAAATGGATTTCGTCAATTTGGTCTTCTTGTTTCCAAATGTCACGGACGGTACGAAGCGTTTCCGTAACGACCTGCTCCACGATAGGATTGCGCAACGAATGCTGCTTGAATTCCTTCAAATAGCTGTCAATGTCTTCGGGTCTTTCCCATTTCCCGATTTCCTTGGCCTCCGAATGGCGGTCATAGACAATATAGCAAGTCAACCATACAGGCAGACCTTTGAAATGGTTAATGTCAGTCAGGTTGATAGCCTTTTCACGCACTCGAGTCTTGATGTTCTCGTCGTATTCGCCAGTCAACATCTTCTCAATGCGTTCTTTTGTTTTGCTATCAATAGCATCAATGCTCCAATACTTGCCCATTCTCATCAGTGGCAGCAACTTCTTGACAGCCTTTTCAGAATACGATCCATAGTCCTTTTTGAACGGCTTGATTTTGGCAAATATTTCTGCAAACGAATCGGAAAGATTGTTCTTTTCGGAATACTTTGTCAGAGCCTTGCTTATTTCCACCTTGTCTTCCACAGAATAAAGAATATGCCATAGCGACATTTCCTTTTCTTTGGAGAGAAATCCTGCATCAATGCCGCATTTCAACAATCCGCCAAGAATTGTCGCCCGAGTTTCGTTACACGGATATTCCTTATCTTCCACATAATTCCAACGATAAGGATACAAATCCTTACCCTTTTCTTTTTTGATTTTTAAGTATGAATTGAGTAGCGTATCCTGCTTAATGGAAGCTCTGTCGTTGAGCCAATCGAAAAGTTTCACATAGTCATCTTCGGTTTTCAGGAACTCGTCGGTAACATCCACATCGGTTTGAAGTCTCCCCGCCGAAACGTTTCCGAACAAGTCCAACTGACCATCGCTGACCGTCCTTTCTCGTTGGTATATCCGCAAATTCTGCACAAATTGCCAAAGTCGAAACTCTTGGAACAATGGATTAGATTTGGCAATGCACTTTACGGGATGCTCATTGCCATCCTTGTCGAAGTGACTCTCGTATGGGCAATCACTGATAAGTGATTTCTTGCTCTTCAATGGACGTTGGTAGAATAAGATGTCGTTGATGAATAGATTAATAAAGTCAGGCTTAGCTATATTTTTCCGGTGCGCCTCATTGTTTGGATATAACTCTTCAAGGCACCTGTTATATAATGCATCATCCTTCAATTCAGGTATCAAGGCAACCTGTGTTTCAAGAATAAGTCGCAGCTCATCTTTATAGTATTTGCGCTCAACCGTGCGAACCAACTTGCCAATAATCTTTTGGTCAGGCTTTTGGAGCAAGTGGTCATAGATGTAGCAACCGACGGTCTTGTGGCTGTTATCAATGTCGAACTCCGTTTTCTTTTTCAACAGTGTCCAGTCGTCCTCTTTGGGGGCTCGAAAAGAGCGTTTAATGTTCCCTTCCCTGTCTTTTTTTGGCATTCCGTCTTTTTCGAGATCTGTGGTGACAATGAACTCCTTTATTTTGCCTTCCCAATCTAAGGGAGTTTTGCTCGTGCGACGATAAACCATGCCATTCTCCAAATACACATTATACCAAACATCATCGCCCTTTTTCTCGTCGGTTGCTTCAACCCTGACAACCTTTTGAGCAATAAACTCGACCAACTTGTCCTGTTGTTCATCCTCATCCTCTCCACGAAGTTGGTAATAACCACGCTTTTGGTTGAACTGTAATAAAACCCATGCAAGTTCTTCTTTTGAAAGCCTTTGCGTCAAGGCTTTCTTGCGAAGGTAGTAGATGGTCCAGTCGTAAGGCACTTTCTTGCCGTCGGCAACGAGTTGAGGCTGGTGTTGGGCAAAATCTAACAACATCTCATTGAACGAATCAATAAAAACAAAGTCAAATTTGTCATTTTCATCCTTTCGCCAAGCTAGTTTTGGCTCACCAAAATCTATGAATTTTCCGTGTTTATCAATTTGCTGAGCAAAGTGTTCAGGCAGAAAACCCATTAGTTTTAAGACACGTAAAAGGCGCTCTCTACGCAACAAATTTCGTTCATGTAGGCGGCGTACACCTCTAAAACCAGTTCGTTCTGCTGTTTGCGACACAGAATTTCCTGCGTCAAAGTTGCCCAAAATGTCAGCTGACATGGGAATAATTCTACTTCCTGCCGCACTGATGCCTGTAGGCCTCAAATATGTTGATTCATTTTCACGGGCTATTTCATTCGCATTCACCACCGCCCAGCCTATGCTGTTGGTTCCTAAGTCAAGTCCTAGTATTTTCTTCATTTGTCAAATATTTATCAATTCAAAAAAGATGGTCAAAATTACTATTTTTTTCAAAAAACACTTGCAGTATTGAAAAAACATCTATTTTTGCAGCACAAGATATGCAGCAATTCACAATAAGGATTATTCCGTTGTGAAAACATCAAGTTCGGGGCGATTTCGGTCGCCTCGTCTTTTTTTGCCCAAATCTTGTCGCTGTTCATTTCTAAAATCCTATAATCGCGCCAAAAATACTGCATATCTGTTTCAAAACATGAAACAGTGCTGTTTTTATTACTATTTTTGCACAAAAATCATAACGTTTATGAGAAGTTCTAACATATTTAGGCAATACACTTGGCTGGTGAACACCATACTACGTGCCGAAAAGATTGATTTCGAACATATCTGCCAACTCTGGCTCTCCAATGACCCGAACGACGGCCGTCCCCTCTCCCGCACCACCTTCTACCGCATCCGCCAAGCCATCGACGACATGTTCGGCATTCGCATCGAATGCGACAATCAACACCAATACTTCATAGCCAACCCCGAGGCACTCCGCGACAACTCCACCCAAAACTGGATGCTCCGCACCCTTACCGTCAACAATATCCTCCTCGACAGCCTCTCCATCAAGGACCAACTCCTGTTGGAAGACATACCCGCCGGATTGGAACACCTACAAACCGTTATCAACGCTATCAAAGACCATCACTCCTTACGGATGGGATACAAGAAATTCAGCGATTCAGAGCCCTACTCTACCCTCATCGAACCCTACTGCCTGAAACTCTTCCATCAACGCTGGTACCTGCTCGGCAAAACCGAAAGAAAAAAGGGCAACCTCGGAGTCTTCGCCCTCGACCGCATGACGGAACTTACCGAAACCGACCACTGCTTCAAAATGGATCCAACATTCGACGCAGAGACCTACTTCCATGATTATTTCGGGGTCATCCCCGACCAGACCGTCAAAGCAGAATGCATCGTGCTACGCGCCTACTCGCCCATGGATAACTATCTGCGCACCTTGCCCTTGCACCACTCCCAAAAAGAGATAGCCACCGAAAAACAAAGCGCTCTCTTTGAGTACCATGTGGCCCCCACCCATGATTTCATCCAAACCATCCTCAAAGAAGGCCATGAATTGGAGGTCATCGAGCCAGATTCGTTGCGCAAAACCATTCACGAAGCATTGACGAAGGCATTAAAACGATATAAGAAATAGTTTGCTTTCTGGAAACACATAACCTTTGCGGCCAATAATCCGCAAAATCTGCGGATAACTAACCGCAAAATTTGCGGATTATTTGTTTCCCATATCCTATCCCAATCAAATTAAACCCTATCTTTGCAACGCAAAAACACCCAAAAATGGCATCCGACACCGATAATACCATCCGCCGCAAAACGCCGCCCATTGCGTTGGTTTCCATCGCGATCCTGGCCGTCGGCATTGTGCTGTTCGTCCTGAACCTGCGCTACGGCTCGGTGTCGATCCCATGGAATGAATTCTGGGACGCGCTGCTGCATGGCGACACGTCGACCTACCACGCCATCATCCTCGACTACCGTCTGCCACAAGCCATCACGGCGCTGCTGGCGGGCATAGGTCTATCGGTATCGGGCCTCCTGATGCAGACCCTCTTCCGTAACCCCCTCGCCGACCCTTCGCTGCTGGGCATCAGCAGCGGCGCGAGCCTCGGCGTGGCCTTCGTGGTCTTGCTGGGCACCGCCACGGGCCTGTCGGTCAGCACGCTGTCGCTGTGGTCGACCTTCGGCGCCACCATAGCGGCTTTCCTGGGCGCCTTCGCGGTATTGTTACTTATCCTTGCCCTTAGCTCGAGGCTCCGCAGCATGGTCAGCCTCGTTTTGGTGGGCATTATGATCGCCTACATCGCAGGCTCGGTCACCGACATCCTGAAGTTTTTCAGCCAAAAGGAAGGCCTGCACTCCTTCGTCATCTGGGGCCTGGGTAGCTTCTCCAATGTGAGCAAGGCCCAACTGCCCTTCTTCGCCATCGCGGTGGCGGTCGGCACCATAGGCTCCTTCCTGCTCTTCAAGACCTTGAACCTTCTGCTGCTCGGCGAGCGTTATGCCGAGAACCTTGGCGTCAACATCCGTCGCAGCAGCATGCTCATCATCCTGGCCTCGGGCTTCCTCACTGCCCTCATCACGGCGTTTTGTGGTCCCATCGCCTTCTTGGGCTTGGCCGTGCCCCACATCGCACGATTCCTCTTCCGCAGCAGCGACCACAAGCTGCTCATCCCCGCCACTGCCTTCCTCGGCATGGACCTGGCCTTGTTCTGCAACCTCATCGCACGCCTGCCCTCCTTCGAAGGCAACCTGCCCATCAACTCGGTCACGGCACTGATTGGTGCGCCCATCGTGCTTTGGGTGATTTTCCACCGTCAAAAAGTCTTGAGATGAACGAAGTGCTCCATACCACGAACCTACTTATCGGCTATAAAGGTCAAGCCTTGATGCCCGCCATCGACGTGAGCCTCAACGAAGGCGACATCGTGGCCTTGGCGGGTCCCAACGGCTCGGGCAAGACGACGCTGTTCAAGACGCTGTCGGCCAGCCTCAAACCCGTCGGCGGCGAGGTCAAGTTGTTTGGGAAAGACCTGCGCGACTACTCCCCCACCGAACGCAGCTCTCTCTTCAGCCTCGTGCTCACCGAAAAGCCCGACGACCTTTTCCTGAAGGTCTTCGACATCGTGGCTGCCGGTCGTTACCCCCATCTTGGCCTTTTGGCCAAACTGAAAGCCGACGACGAACAGATCATCTATGACAGCCTCGAAACTGTCGGCATCAGCCATTTGGTCAACCGAAACTTTGTTTCGCTCAGCGATGGCGAGCAACAGAAAGTGATGATTGCCAAGGCTTTGGTACAAGACACGCCTCTCATCTTCATGGACGAGCCAGCAGCCTTCCTCGACTATCCGAGCAAAATCGAGTTGGTCAACATCATGCACAAACTCTCGCGCGAGAAAAAGAAAACCATCCTCTTCAGCAGCCACGACCTTGACCTTCTGCTCCGCCATGCCGATGTTATGTGGGTCGTCGCGCCCCAACAGCCTTTGCGCCAAGGCACGCCGAAAGAATTGGTTGAGCAAGGAATTATTGATGAGTATTTTAAGCCGATTGTGGCTAAGGATGAGTTTTTCTGGATGAAATAGACTCACTTTTTCTGCTTTTTTGTAATTTTGCACCTTCAATTATCGCAGCAATTTTTACTAAAATGCAGAATATCAGAAATATAGCGATTATCGCTCACGTTGACCACGGCAAGACCACCCTCGTGGACCGTATCCTTTACCAATCCCAACTCTTCAAGGAATCGGACGAAGCCCCTGGCCAACTCATTCTCGACAACAACGACCTCGAACGCGAACGCGGCATCACCATCCTTTCGAAGAATGTCTCTGTTCGATATAAAGACGTCAAAATCAATATCATCGACACCCCTGGCCACGCTGACTTCGGCGGTGAGGTGGAGCGCGTACTTAACATGGCTGACGGCGTGCTGCTGCTCGTCGACGCCTTCGAAGGCCCCATGCCACAGACCCGTTTCGTGCTACAAAAGGCCATCGAGTTGGGTTTGAAGCCCATCGTGGTCATCAACAAAGTCGATAAACCCAACTGCCGTCCCGACGAGGTGCAAGAGGCCGTCTTCGACCTGATGTTCAACCTCGGTGCGACTGAAGACCAGCTGGACTTCCCCACCGTCTACGGTTCCTCGAAGCAAGGCTGGATGTCGGACGACTGGAACAACGTCACCGACAACGTCTCCTACCTTTTGGACGTCATCATCGACACCATCCCGCCCGCGAAGTTCGAGGAAGGCACACCTCAGATGCTGATTACTTCGTTGGACTACAGCTCCTACGTTGGCCGTATCGCCGTGGGTCGTCTGAAGCGCGGCACCCTGCAGGCCGGACAAAATGTTTCTTTGGTGAAACGCGACGGCTCCGTGACCAAGTCGACCATCAAGGAGCTTTACACCTTTGAAGGTTTGGGCAAGGAACGCACCAAGAAACCCGTCGAGGCTGGCGACATCATCGCGCTGATGGGTATCGATGACTTCGAGATTGGCGACACTGTGGCCGATTACGAGAACCCCGAGCCGCTTCCGCCCATCCACGTGGACGAGCCTACAATGAGTATGCTGTTCACCATCAACAACTCGCCGTTCTTCGGCAAGGAAGGCAAATACGTCACCTCGCGTCATCTGCGCGAACGCCTCTACAAGGAGACCGAGAAAAACCTCGCCTTGAAAGTGGAAGACACCGACTCGCCCGACTCGCTGATGGTCTACGGCCGTGGCATCCTGCACCTCAGCATCCTCGTCGAGACCATGCGCCGTGAAGGTTATGAGTTCCAGCTCGGTCAGCCCAGGGTCATCCTGAAATACATCGACGACGTGAAGTGCGAGCCTATCGAATGCCTTACCGTCCTCGTTCCCGAGGACTTCGCAGGCCGTGTCATTGAGCAGGTCAGCGCCCGCAAGGGTGAGATGACCCAGATGGAGCCTAAGGGCGATCGCATGTGCCTCGATTTCGACATCCCGTCGCGCGGTCTCATCGGCTTGAGAAACACACTGCTGACCGTCACCGAGGGTGAGGCCATCGTCTCGCACCGCTTCAAGGACTACGAGCCTTGGAAGGGCGAGATGCCCAGCCGCAATACCGGCGCTCTGATCTCGATGGAGACGGGCCAAGCCATCCCCTACGCCATCTGGAAGCTGCAGGACCGTGGCACCTTCTTCGTCAACCCAAATGAAGATGTGTATGCAGGCGAGGTCATCGGCGAGAACACCCGTTCGAACGACATCGTCATCAACGTGTGCAAGACCAAGCACCTCACCAACGTGCGTGCCTCTGGTAGCGACGAGGCCATCCGCCTCATCCCGCCCGTTCGTTTCTCGTTGGAGGAATACATGGAGTACATCCGCGACGACGAGTACCTCGAGGTGACGCCCAAGAGCCTGCGTCTGCGCAAGATCATCCTTGACGAGCTGGAGCGCAAACGTGCCTCACGTCGTGGTGAAGAATGATCCTTGAAAAATAATTCCTAAAAGTCGGGCAATATGTCCGACTTTTTTTGTATTATTGCACCTTTGTAGAGCCTATAACGAGCGGGCTCGGTCAAATCTCATTTTTCTTTTTTCAAAAGTTTGAAAATCAAAACTATAAGCAATATGTCAAAACTCAAGAAAACCCTCATCATTCTCTTCGTCGCGGTGGGTCTCACCTCATGCGATGTGATTAATCAGATAGCACAGATGGCCAACTTCGCAAATTGTTCCTTCAATTTCAATAGTGTGAACCAGATCCAGATGCTCGGCGTCAACCTGAGCAAGGGCATGACGAAAAGCGACCTCAACGCCGCTCAGCTGCTCACCTTGGCCAACGCCGTCATCAAAAAGGAGCTGCCTGTGACATTCAATGTCAACCTCGACGTGAAGAACCCCAATGCCATCGCCGCTGCCATGTCGAAGATGGATTACATATTGACACTCAACGGCAAGCAGGTCGTCAGCACCACGCTGAGCAAAGCCATCAACGTGCCGGCCAACTCCACCAACACCGTGTCGATCCCCATCACCACCGACCTGTTCCAGCTATTCAGCGGCGAGTCGGCCGATGCCATCATCAACTTGGCCTTTAAGCTGGCAGGTGCCAGCAGCGATCCCGTCAATGTGGGGCTTAAGGTGAAACCTTATATCACCATCAATAACCAACAGCTTGCCTACCCCGATTTCATTTCGATGAACAAGGTCCTGAATTGAACCGATAACCCTTTTATTTTCAATGGAGATTAGAGAACGACACTTCAGCATCGATCCGGGCGAAGGGAAAAAGATGGACGGATGTCCTTATTCCACCTTCGAAGACGGACGCGATGTGAAGGATTTTATCATACCACCCAAAGGCTACGTCTTTACTGGCTTCCGTTTCGACCCTAACGCCAGCAACCAAATCTACGACGGCAAACTCATTGCCGAATATACCAAAGAACCGTTCAACGAGACACTTAGATCCAGCTTGTGGAAGGTGCTGCTTGCCTTGGCCGTCCTAGCCGTCATCGCAGGTATCGTGCTCCTTGCCGTCGGCGTGTTCAAAGGTCCCAAGACCAACCGTCCGGCCAAGGCGCCTCAGACCGAGGTGATCGCCACCGACACCCTCGCTGAAGAGACACCCGCCGTGGCAAAGGAAGAGCCTCAAAAGGTTGAAGAACCCGTCGCCCCTGCCGAAGAGCCTGAGGCAGAGCCCACGCCTGAGGTGAAAGAAGAAGAGAAGCCTGTCGCCGCCACGCCTGCCAGCCCATTCCAAAAGGAATTCTGGGATATGATCCACAGACGTGAGGTGCGCATGGATCCGTACGACAGCCTCTACAAGGCCAACCGCAACCAGGTGGAAGGCGAAGAATACGACTATCTGCGCTTCATCATCCTGAAGGACTTCCCCTCCTTCAAAGAATGGAGCGGTAAACTGCGCAACATCTCCCCGTCGGATGCCGAACAGATTCAAGACATCAGCACGTTGAAGGAGAAGATCAAAGCAACAGAATAATATCATCATACAAAAACAAAAACATTTCAAGAAATGATCAGAAACAACTTCATCAAACGCCACAACGGCCCCACCGCATCGGATGCTGAAAAGATGCTCAAGGTCATCGGCGTGAAATCGCAAGAACAACTTGTCGACGAAATTATCGCTCCCGAAATCCGTCTGCCGAAAGACCTCAACATCGGCGAGGGCATGAGCGAATACGAAGTCATCAGCCACCTCAAGGCCTTGGGTGCCAAGAACAAGCAGTTCCGCAGCTACATCGGCTTGGGCTACTACAACACCATCACCCCTGGCGTCATCATGCGCAACATCCTTGAAAACCCGGGCTGGTATACCTCTTATACTCCCTACCAAGCTGAGATCTCACAAGGCCGTCTCGAAGCCCTCGTGAACTTCCAGACCGTCATCAGCGACCTCACCGCCCTGCCGTTGGCCAACGCCAGCCTGCTCGACGAAGGCACCGCAGCCGCCGAAGCCATGCTGATGTTCTGGCACGCCCGTAGCCGCGCCCAGGTGAAGGCCGGCGTGAAGAAGTTCTTCGTCGCCAACGACGTGTTCCCGCAGAGCATCGAAGTCATCAAGACCCGCGCCCACTTCCAAGGCATTGAGGTCGTGATCGACGACATCAACAAGTTCGACTGCAGCGAGGAATACTTCGGCGTGTTGATCCAGTGCCCCAACCAATTTGGTGAGATCGTTGACAACCGCGCCAAGGTCGCCGCATGGAAAGAGAAAGGCATGCAAGTGGCCGTCGCCGCCGACCTGCTCAGCCTCACCCTCATCACGCCTCCCGGCGAATGGGGTGCCGACGTGGTCTTGGGCTCCAACCAGCGTTTCGGTCTGCCGATGGGATTCGGCGGTCCTCATGCCGGTTACTTCGCCACCACCGAGGCCTACAAGCGTGAGATGCCCGGCCGTATCATCGGCATCAGCGTCGACGCCCTGGGCAACCCCGCCTACCGTCTGGCCCTGCAGACCCGTGAGCAGCACATCAAGCGTGAGCGCGCCACGTCGAACATCTGCACCGCACAAGCTTTGCTGGCCATCATGTCGGGCTTCTATGCCTTGTATCATGGCCCGGAGGGCTTGATCGAAATCGCTCATCACATCAACTGCCTCGCCGGCAAGCTGACCTCTGAGTTGGCCAAGCTCGGCGTGAAGCAACTCAACAAATACTTCTTCGACACGCTGTTGTTCGAACTGCCCGAAGGCGCTTGCACCTGCAAGGTGAAGGAAGCCGCCGAGAAACACGGCATGAACTTCCGTATCATCGACAAGCAACACTTCGGCA